>JGI24817J26689_1000451_pt1 | contig 10204 bp, 9 predicted proteins | sample METZYME_3_300m_FD_26689 | JGI IMG/M metagenome (IMG submission 26689) | reverse complement strand
ATTGGTGAAGAAATACGCTCATCCGGGCCCGAATCCCACATCGCTAAGAAGGGCACGCCAACTATGGGGGGGATCATAATCCTTGGATCTGTGGTCCTCCCAACCCTTCTGTTTGCCGATCTATCGAATACCTTCATTCAGATCATGTTGTTGGCAGTGATCTGGATGGGTGGTATCGGTTTTTTGGATGATTACCTAAAAGTTGTAAAAAAAGTCGAAAAGGGACTAATCGGTAGGTACAAATTGATCGGTCAAATAACCTTGGGTATTCTTATCAGCTTATGGCTATACAATGCGCCGGAATATGAGAATATCCGCTCGGTGACCAGTATACCCTTCCTCAAGAATTATGAACTGGATCTAGGCATTTTTTATCCTGCAATGATCATTCTTGTCATTACGGGTACATCAAATGCCGTAAATCTTACGGATGGCCTAGATGGTCTTGCGGCCGGATTGCTAGCCATTTGTTTCTCGGTATTTTCAGCGATCGCCTACATTAGCGGTAGGGTGGACTTTTCTGGTTACTTGAACATTATTTATCTTCCCGGTGCAGGAGAATTAACTGTTTTTACGGCAGCTATAACTGGGGCCTGTATAGGCTATTTATGGTTTAACGCCAGCCCGGCAGAAGTATTCATGGGAGATATCGGTTCCCTCTCTACCGGTGCTGCCCTAGGTACGCTGGCCGTGCTGTTGAAAAAAGAATTATTGTTGGCGATAATCGGTGGTGTCTTTGTCTGGGAAGCAGTGAGTGTCATGCTGCAAGTAAGTTTTTACCGCTGGACAAAAATTCGCACCGGCACGGGTCAGCGCATATTTAAAATGGCACCCATCCACCATCACTATGAACTCAAGGGCTGGCCGGAATCCCGGGTCGTGATCCGGTTCTGGATCATTGGTATCCTTCTGGCCTTATTCTCACTTACCACATTCAAGATACGCTGATGAATATCCACGACCGAGCTAACATAGAAATTCGCGGTAAAAAAATTGTCGTATTGGGGTTGGCTCTAAGTGGCGTGGCGGCGGCAAAACTGGCTGCTCGCCAGGGTGCAGATGTGTTTGTGAGTGATAATCACGATACCTCGGAACTGCAGGGTACGCTAACAGATCTAAAAGAGTTGGGTATTAAAGGTGAGCTGGGGCAGCACAGCAACCAAATCTACGATGCAGATCTATGGATCATATCCCCGGGTATCGCTCAGGATTCAGAACTAATACAAAAAGGACAGTATAAAGACATATCCATTATCAGCGAGATCGAATTTGCCAGCTGGTTTACTGAAGCGCCGATCCTAGCCATTACTGGTAGCAACGGCAAAACTACCACTGCCCACCTACTTGCAGAAATGATTCAAACTGATGATCTCCATGGCCTACTAGCTGGCAATGTAGGTATTCCCTTCTCGGAAATGGTCCTAGAAGACCTAGAAAATCCAGATTCGAAACGGGTCTGGATTCTGGAAATATCCAGTTTTCAAATGGAATTCATCACGCACTTCAAACCCTATATTGCCATATTGCTCAATATAACGCCGGACCACTTGAACCGCTATCCATCCATGAAGGAATATATTGCTGCAAAAATGAAAATGTGGTCCCGGCAAACAGCAAAAGATTTCATCGTATATAATGCCGATGACACTATTTTGGTAGAGGAAATTGCGGAGTCCACCTCTCGAAAAATCGCCTTCGGACTAGGCCATCTCCCGGAGGCGATTTTTCAACCAAACCGCACCAAAATTTATACAGAAGAACACGCTACACTCATTGAAATGAACCAACTGGCTCTGCCAGGTAAACATAACCTCGCCAATGCACTAGCAGCGGCTACAGCCGCTCATTTGATGGGTATACCCAATAAATTGATTTCAGTAACAATGTCCCAGTTTAGCGGTGTACCTCATCGCCTGGAGTCGATTGCTGAGATTAATGGCGTGACCTATATCAATGATTCTAAAGCAACCAATCTGGATGCCGTGCAGGTCGCACTTGAAAGCTTTTCGCAACCTATTATCCTACTCCTCGGAGGTTTGGATAAAGGCGGCGATTTCAGATCACTCCTTCCCCATACCCATAACAACCTCAAAGAAGTGATCGCATTCGGGCAAGCGCAGGATTTAATCCTCACAGCATTACGGGATGCGGTGAGATCTACCTCGGTAATAGATCTCAAAGAAGCCCTGGAACTTGCCCAGAACTGCAGCCAACCTGGAGACGTTGTATTACTGTCTCCAGGTTGTGCGAGTTTTGACCAATTTAAGAATTTTGAAGAACGGGGTAACTATTTTCGTTCCCTGGTAACTGTTATGGAAAAGGTATAATGAGGTATCTGGATGTCGTTTCAAAAAAATATGATCATTATCTTTTGGCCGCTGTTGTCCTACTCTGTATTGTGGGTACAGTAATGCTTTTCAGCGCCAGTAATTCCATATCCCTGGACCAGACCCANCGGGTAACGGCCACCGTTTACCTGCAAGCCCATCTAAAACGACTACTGGTTGGCATCACCATGATGTTTGCTATTATGATGATCGATTACCGGAACCTGAAAATTGCAGCAAAATATCTTCTGATCGGATCTATTGCGTTGCTGNTGATTACCAAATTAAGCTATTTACTGCAGGGAAACTCTTCCCCCGCGAGATGGCTCTANCTAGGTAGTTATTCGATCCAAACTTCAGACATTGCCCGGCTGGCAATGATCATTTTTCTAGCTGCATACGTGGATCATTACCGGGATCAAATCAAGGATTTCTATTACGGTTTTGCCCCACCTATTGGTATCATAGCTGTGGTGATGGTACTAATCGTTATTCAGCCAGATTTCAGTACTGCAGCCATTATCGGTCTGATCGGGTTCATGATACTCTTTGTAGGCGGAGCGCGAATATCGCACCTCTTGGCTACCGGTGCTGCATCTTTATTAATACTGACACCGATAATGCTTATGAAACCCTATCGGCTCCAGCGTATCTTGACCTATTTCTACGGAGAATCTGCCGGTGTGGAAGAATCCTACCAGATCAAACAATCATTGATCAGTCTTGGGAATGGCGGTTTTATAGGCCTCGGACTAGGCAACAGCCTAGGGAAAAATCTTTTTCTGCCCACGCCGCACACTGATTTTATTTTTGCCATTATTGGTGAAGAGTTAGGTTTAATGGGTACTGTATTTATCCTGTCTATCTTTCTATTCATTTTTCAACGTGGGATCAAGATCGCCAAGGAGAGCATGGATACCTTCGGGATCCTGTTAGCGATTGGGATCAGTTTCAATTTCATCCTTTATGGGTTTATTAATGCCGCGGTTGTCACCGGCGTTGTACCAACCACTGGCCTATCTATGCCATTGATAAGTTATGGTGGATCCGGTCTTGTGATCAATTTAATTGGAATAGGCATTTTGCTGAATATCAGCCAGGCCAAACGTTCATTAATACATAAAAGCGGCTGGAATCCGCGGGTATATGGATGAGGACTTGCGCATTATGATTGCCGGCGGCGGAACAGGAGGGCACCTCTACCCAGCATTAGCAATCGGTGCGGAGATCACAAATCGTAAACCAAACACGACTGTTCATTATGTTGGGTCAAAATTTGGCCTTGAGGCCCGCGTTTTGCCCGAGCGAGGACTATCTCACACNCTCCTGCCTATCAGCGGTCTACAGCGATCTTTTTCACCACGCAGNATAGGACGGAATCTAATGCTNGTGAGCCGAGTTCCTTTGGCCCTGCTAAAAGTAAGATCGCTGTGCAGATCCATGNAACCTAATGTGATTGTAGGAACGGGAGGGTATGCCAGCGCCCTGCCAATCAAAGTTGGTATTGGATGGAAAATACCTACGGTGATCCAGGAACAGAATTCATATCCGGGATTGACCACTCGTTTGTTTGCGGAACCAGCAACGGCGGTCTACGCGGGCACCAGCGATACCGGGACCTATCTTGATACAGATATTGATGTCACGGGCAATCCAGTGCGGAGTGAAATACATAATGGATCAAAAACAGTAGGTTCCGAATTATTTCAGCTTGACTCCGAACGAAAAACTGTTTTTCTGTTTGGAGGCAGCCAGGGCTCTGTACCCTTGAATCGAGCTATTCAACCAATCCTGCCGGCTCTGCAAGACAGAGGGATCCAGCTGCTTTGGCAGACCGGCATCAATAATTATGAAGCACTGAAAAAATTGGAAAGTGATACGGTAAGAATCAAACCATACATCAAAGAAATGGCCCACGCGTACGCACTCAGTGATATTGCTGTGGTGCGAGCCGGTGCCTTAACATTGTCTGAATTATCGGTCTGCGGTATGCCAAGCATCCTCATCCCCCTCCCCCGCGCTACCGCGGACCATCAGACGAAGAATGCGGAAACGATGGTACGGGCCGGTGCAGCGATCATGATCCAGCAGGCCGACTTGACCACATCCAATCTACAGGAAACGATCATTGGACTTTTGGATGATGCGGACAAACTGACCGCAATGGGCGCCCAGGCCCTTAGTCTGGGGAAACCGAAGGCCACGAAAAAGATTGTCGATAAAATATTTAAGGTTGCCCGCGGCTGATGTTCCGGTACGTTAAGAAATTACACTTTGTAGGTATTGGCGGTATCGGCATGAGCGGTATTGCTGAACTGCTATTGAATCTGGGGTTCAAAATCACTGGATCTGATATCAATGATTCTGCCGTGATAAATAATTTGAGAAATAAAGGNGCAGAAGTGAGCAAAGGACATGCCGCAAAAAATGTAACAGATGCGGATGTACTAGTCTATTCCAGTGCGGTACAGGAAGACAATCCGGAAGTTATCGCTGCACAGAAAAAAAATATCCCTGTTATTCGAAGGGCAGAAATGCTCGGGGAACTGATCACCCTTAAAGAAACNAGTATCGGCGTTGCCGGCACTCATGGAAAAACCAGTACATCTTCCATGGTGGGCACAATGCTCAGCCAGGCCAAACTGGATCCCACGCTGGTAGTAGGCGGTCTGGTACGCAATATCGATACCAATTCCTTATTAGGTGCCGGTAATATCATTGTGGTGGAGGCCGATGAATTTGACCGCAGTTTCCTTTCCCTGCAACCCACGATCGCTATTATAACGAATATAGAACTTGAGCACACGGATTGTTATGAAGACCTGGATGATCTAAAGAATGCATTTACCCAGTTTGCCAATGCATCCCCGTTTTATGGCGCCGTGATCATCGGGGACCAAAGCCCGGCGGCGGCAGCGATCATACCCAATATCAAACGACCGGTCATTACATTTGGCTTAACCAATNNCAGCGATTTTTACGCTGAGGATATAATTCAACGTGAAATAGAAACCACCTTCACCNTTTTCCACAAGGGCGAAAAACAGGGTGTAATTCACCTACAGGTACCGGGCGAACATAATGTGCAGAATGCCTTGGCAGCGATTGCTCTAGGCGTGGAAATGCGGATCCCTTTCCATGATATTGCAGCCGGGTTGGAATCCTACAGGGGNGTACGNCGGCGGTTCGATATCAAGGGAGAGTCGGGCAATGTGATAGTTGTCGATGATTATGCCCATCATCCCACGGAAGTACGGGCCACACTTACCGCTGCGAGAAATGGCTGGAAACGGCGCATCATTGCCGTATTTCAACCTCATCTATATACNCGCACCCAGGCTTTCTACCAGGATTTTGCCATCGCACTTATGGAAAGTGANGTCCTTCTGGTGACCGACGTTTTCCCNGCACGGGAAAAGCCAATTGAAGGTGTAAACGGTAAAATGGTCGCTGATTTTGCGGAAGAGTCAGGCCATCGCAATATTTACTACATCAAGAGTCTAGATAAACTGGAAAAAACATTAGATAATTTGCGCCAGCCCGGTGATATGATCATTACTATTGGTGCGGGGAACATCTGGCGCTATGCGGAGTCCTACATGAATCATCTTGAGAAGATAGAGGCAGCCGCCTGAATTGGACGCTTTTGCTATGCTGAAGGAAAAAGTTACGGGTACATTCCTTGACAATGAGCCTATGACGAAACATACCTCATACGGTATCGGCGGACCAGCACGGGCGTACATCACACCGGCAAACCAGGAAGACTTGGTGACTATCCTGCGTTTTGCTCAGGAAAAAGATATTCCCACATTTTTTGCTGGCAGCGGTTCAAACCTCTTGGTCGCCGATGAAGGTTTTGATGGCATCGTAATCACCCTAGGAAAAACATTCACCCGTCTTAGGATTGAAGGCAGCTGCGTCGAGGCAGAAGTTGGCGTTATGCTTGGTAAAATGGTAAAAGAAACAACCAAGCGGAATCTTACTGGACTGGAAAGTATGATCGGTGTCCCTGGTACCCTAGGCGGTGCCCTAGTGATGAATGCCGGTGCCTTTGGGGGCGAAATATCTAATTGTTTGGATACGATCAATGTCATGACCATGAACGGTACATCCAAGACTTACAAACAAAGCGAGATAGACTTCAGTTATCGTCATTCTACTTTTCCAGCGAACGAGATACTTGTCTCAGCCGCATTTACTCTAAAAGAAAAACCGGCCGAAGAAATTCAGTCCCAACGAATCCAGGCAAGCCAAGGCCGCAAAGATACTCAACCGTTAAAATTTCGTTCTGCGGGCAGCGTCTTTAAAAATCCTAAACCGAACCTGGCCGCAGGTTATTTGATCGACCAGGCCGGATTGAAAGGCACCCGGCAGGGTAATGCAGAAATATCGCCCAAGCATGCCAACTTTTTTGTGAACCACGGCCAGGCCAAGGCGGCAGACATTGTGGCCCTGATCCGCCTAGCAAAAAAAACGGTTCAGGAAAAGTATGATATAAGCCTTGAACTAGAAATTAAAACACTGGGGTTTGCGCCCGGAACATTCACTGTATGAAGCGTAAGAAAAAGAAGAAAAAACTGAACTTGGAACCACTAATCAGTGCCACGATTACACTTACAATAATGTTCCTCATCTATGCTTCATTCTGGTGGTCCAGCTATACAAGAATGTCCNATTTACAACAGATAAATATATCGGGTTATTCCATTATTCCTGAAGAAGACCACCAGATCCAGCTGAAACCATTAATGGGCATCGAACTGGAAGAAGTCAATCTCAGAGAAGTAAGCCTGNTGATTGAGAGTCATCCTTACGTAAAGGCGGCCCGTGTATCACGGCATACCCTGCCACCTTATCCATTGAAATCGTGGAACGGCAGCCCGTGGCCATACTGAATGTTGATCCGGTGCTTATGATTGATCGGGAAGGTATTATCCTGCCTGACAAGGGTCAGGCCAATGATTTTCTAGTACCATGCTTATCAGGCTTTAACCCGGCCAAAGAATTATATCCTGCGGGACAACAGACCGTTTCAGTTAAAGTACAGGAAACTATGAACCTGATCACACGCATACTCGATTATTACCCGGTATTGTACAGCAACATTTCTGAGGTGACTATGAATGCGAATGATGAATATGTGATCATCCTAGCAGAGTATCCTACTAAGGTTATACTAGGCAACACTGACGTCTGGGCCAAGATACAGATCCTGGGTAAATTTGAACATTCCCTGAACAATAAACGTCAATTGAGTGACTATAAATACCTTGACCTGCGCTACGACAACCAGGTCATCGCCAAGGAACGTGTATGAAGCAGCGTATGAAAGTCAGCGATAAAAATACCCAGATTGGGATTGATATTGGTACATCCAAAATATGTTGTTCGATCACAGAAATAAATTCAGATGAAGGATCGAACAAGATACTCGGTGTAGGCAATGTTCCATCTCAAGGCATGAAGAAAGGCTCGATCGTGCACCGGGACAAGGTCATGGACGCGATTGAAGCTGCTGTACGGGAAGCAGAACTGATGGCTGGTATAAAAGTGAACAGGGCCATGCTGTCCATATCCGGTGACCATATCCGCGGTATCAATACCCAGGGCGCCATTGCCATTCAAAAAGGCAGTGCCCGAAACGTACCTGTTGAACAGGAAATTACCCAGAATGATGTATCCCGGGTGCTTGAACTTGCCAAGGCAGTATCATTGCCTGTTGACCGGGAGATCCTGCACATCCTGCCTCAGGAATACCTGATTGATACGATGGACAGTATCAAAGATCCGGTGGGCATGTCCGGACGACGCCTTGAAGCAAAGGTACATTTGATTACTATGGCCGCCACTACGGCAAAAAATTTGGTAAGCTGTGTTCATGAACTGGCCATTGACGTGGAAGGACTAGTATTCCAGGCTCTGGCCTCGGCCATTGCTACGTTGGATACGGATGAAAAGGAACTGGGAGTAGCAGTAGTGGATATTGGTGCCGGAACGACAGATATTACCGTGTTTTATGATGGTGGTGTACGGCACTCAGCCGTGATTGGCGTAGGTGCGAGCGCGGTAACCAACGATATTGCGGTAATGCTGCAGATTGGTATGGAAGATGCGGAACAGATCAAACTGAAATACGCTTCTGCGAAGGCTTCCATGTCATCGACCGAACTTGAATTTGATCTACCGGTGAAAAACGGCGGCATTGCCCGCAAAGTATCCGAACATGAATTATCCCGCTACGTAGAAGCGCGCATGATAGAGCTGATCCAGCTCATCGACCGGGAAATAGCGCGAGCTGACGTGAGTGACCAACTTACCTATGGGCTAGTGCTGACTGGCGGCGGCGCCATGCTGCGCAACCTAGTACCCTTGACACAGGAAAAGTTCAATATGCCGGTCCGGATCGGACGACCAAAGAATTTTAGCGGTGCGATAGATATTGCTTCTACCGCAGATTTTACTGCAGCCATAGGATTGACCCAGTGGGCCAGCGTTACCAGGGACCTGGTAATGCAGGAAACAGGTTTATCTTCTATTGGCAAGACAGTGACAATCATCAAAGATTGGGTCAGAGGACTCTTTACATGAACCACATGACCAAAGCCAAACCTAACCAACCAAAAAAGGAGTAGCACTATGCTGTTTGAGTTCGATAGTCTAGCAGAACAAAAAGCAAAATTAAAAGTAATCGGAATCGGCGGTGCCGGCGGAAACGCTACCAACCGAATGATCCAGGCCGGAATGCAGGGGGTGGACTTTATTGCCATTAACACGGACGCCCAGGATCTGGAAAACAATGCAGCCGAACATAAGATACAAATTGGCAAGAACCTTACTAAGGGGCTTGGAGCCGGGGCACAGGCCGAGATTGGCCGGGAAGCCGTAGAATCAGACCAGGACGCGGTCCAGACGATCCTGGAAGATGCAGATATGGCCTTTGTTACCGCTGGAATGGGTGGTGGCACTGGTACAGGTGCCGCGCCGATGGTAGCCAAGCTATCTCGGGAAATGGGTATCCTAACAGTAGGCATTGTTACCTTACCATTCAATTTTGAGGGACCAAAAAGAATGAACCGCGCCCTCGAGGGAATAACAGAACTGCGCAAGGCCTGCGATACAGTTATTGCTATACCAAACCAGAAACTGATGTCTATAGTCGGGACGGATACCACCGTTGTGGAAGCCTTTAAAATGGCTGATTCCATATTGCACCAGGCAGCGAAAGGGATTTCGGACCTGATCAATGTTCATGGCTTGATCAATTTGGATTTCGCGGACGTAGAAACAATCATGAAGAAGATGGGTGAAGCGATCATGGGCACAGGAGTGGCCCAAGGCGAAGAACGAGCGGTACTGGCTGCTCAGCAAGCTATATCCAGCCCCTTGCTGGATAATGCCTCTATTAGTGGCGCTCAAGGTGTATTGGTAAACATTACCGGCAGTCCAGATCTGACTCTGCATGAAGTGGATGCCGCAACCAATATCATCTTTGAAGAAGCAGGTAAAGATGCGAATATCATCTTTGGTGCTGTTATCGACCCTTCCCTGGGTGATGAAATCCGGGTTACCGTTATCGCTACTGGTTTCAACCAGGGACAACATACCGCTGACTTAGAACCAGCGGTGGAACAAGTAGTAGTCCCAAAACAGCGCCAAACACGGGAATTACAGGAAGAGATCAATGCACCGGTATTCGCGCAACAACAGGAACCCCCAACAGGGGCCGCCGAACCGCTGCAGATGGAAGCACCAAAACCTTCCTTCAAATTTGATGATACAAACCCGACGATTTATGGTGAAGACCTGGATGTACCGGCCTTTATCCGCCGACAGAATGATTAACAGGATTGTATTAAAAAGCTAGACGTAAACAG
>JGI24817J26689_1000448_pt1 | contig 10210 bp, 8 predicted proteins | sample METZYME_3_300m_FD_26689 | JGI IMG/M metagenome (IMG submission 26689) | reverse complement strand
GCGGATTATTTTGTTAATGCCCCAATTAACATTGTTTCTATTCCTCCAATGCAGGGGGCCGTTGGAGAGGTCTACCAATATCAAATCATGTCTTCTGATATGAACCGGGGCACCTTGCTTCCCTATAATAAAGTTGTATCATTATCCTCTACAGAAAACTATCGCATTTATTCTATTCAAATCAGCGACGATGTTTATATAGAAAACATTGATCGTTACCTTATGGATTGGCAGAATTCAGAAGCAGTTTACCTTACAGAATCAGATGCTGTAGACACGCTGTCGCTTGAGGTTTCTCGTTTAAACTTAAAAAAATATGTTCATTCTGTTTTTTGGGAAGACGATAGACTAAATATCATAATAGAATCCATCGATGATCGTACCGTAACAATAAAAGACATCCTCTGGGAGTTTTTTCAGGGCAATAAGGGTAAACCGCCCAAAATTGTGGCGAGAAAATTAAGCCCTGTAAAATATACATTATTAGAATTCCCAGACGGTATGGAGGTGGATGAATATACCGGTACTATTTCGTGGACACCATCTGTTGAACAAATTGATAAACAACGTGTATCATATCTCGTTTCAGATGGCTATACAAAGGACGAACAGTCTTTTAATGTATATGTGAATCATCAGCCGGTTATTGTTTCTAATTCTCCGGTATCAGCCATGGTTGGTGAGGTTTTTAAATATCAAATACAGGTTGAAGATAAAAACAGTGATGCTGATTTGCTTTTTACTTTACTCAAGGCGCCGCAGGGAATGCAAATGAGTAAAAGCGGAAAGGTGGTTTGGATACCCAAGTCTGGCCAAATTGATGAAAACCATTTCACTTTTCAAGTCTCTGATGGCTACAACAATGATACACAGAGCGGAAAAATATATGTCAACATTAATCCTAATATTATTTCTACGCCGCGACCCGTTGCCCTTACCGGACATCAATATAAATATCGGGTCGTGGCGGAGGATTTAAATAAAGACCTTGTCGCCTATAAGGCGGTTAAGCTGCCAAAATATTCTACCTTTAACCGGAAAACAGGCATTCTTTCCTGGAAACCGCGACCAAATCAGCGCGGTCCCAATGATATTGTTTTAATTGCGTTAGATGCGCGCGGTGCTGTGACTTCGCATGAATTTCAAATACACGTATTTGAGGATCCCAGCGCCCGACAAATGATTAACACTGGGTGGCCCCTGTTGCTCTCTTTTGTGGGTGTGATTTTTGCTTGGGGGATGGCGCAGATATAGTTGCAGCTAGGCATTAATAATATCCATTAANTTTTTTTCGTTCTCCGGGCTGAGCCTGAACTCCGCCTCTATACTATAGAGATCAAGTCCAGACAAATCTAATTGGGAAAGTTTAACCGCATCTTTTGTTGTTGTTATAGCTATCTCGGCCGTTGATTTCATTATTTTCTTTTTTGCTTCTTCAATATCAGTTTGAGTATAATCGTAATGATCGACAAACGTCATAGCACCCACAACAGAAAACCCGGCGTTCTTTAATGTTTTAATAAACCCCTTCGTGTCTCCAACGGCTGAGATGGCCAATATTTTCATGCCTTTAGTCGCTTCTTTTGTTTTACCCTCTATTGTGGTCGCGCGCCCACTTATTAGCTCGCTCTGAAACCATCGACGCTTGGTTTGTTTTGCCATGGCAATCAAAAAAGGTGCTGGTTTTTTTATATTTGATTTTGTGAAGATCAAAAGATCTGCTCGCTTTAAGCTCATCCATGGTTCCCGCAAAAAGCCATAGGGAAGCAATTTATGTTCTGCGCGTGTGTCTTGACTGTTAATAAGCACAATATCTATATCCCGCTCTATGGCTCTATGTTGAAAGGCGTCATCCATGATAATTATATCTGGGCTAAAGTTTTTTATAAGAAACATTCCCCCTCGATGTCTGTTTGAATCTACGACAACAGGAACGTCCGGCAGTTCCTGTGCGATTAGGGTGGGTTCATCACCAAAATTTCTCCAGCCGCCTGCTGGCCCATCCCCATCTGTAACAAGTTGTGTTCCGGCTGTTTTTCGGCCATAACCTCGGCTTAATACTCCCACCTTCATCCTGTTTTTTAAAAACAGTTTTACTAAATATATTACTGCTGGGGTTTTTCCTGTGCCGCCAGCTGTAATGTTTCCAATGCTTATAACTTTTGCGGGAAGCTTTCTAGATATAAAAAAACCCAATGTATAAAAAATGTTTCGCCAAAACACAATCCCCCAATACAACATTGCTAAAGGAAACAGAGCATATCTTAATCTGGACTCAGTTGGAGGTTTCCATTCCAACACGGCGTCTGGCCTCTTTCTCTAATTGGTTTAATTTTTCTTCTAGTTTGAAGATACAGTCCTCAAAATTTTCAGTTTTATCAAACATTATCGGTGCTCCATATATTTGAACGATTTTCCCAAATGGTTTTGCCAAATAAAATGTGTCCCAATTTTTAAACGACCAGCGTTTTGTAGATTGTCCGGCGGCAGGCACCACAACCGCGCCTGTTTTTTGTGCCGCGCTAATTGTCCCGGGCTTGGGTTTCTTCGCGGGTCCTTGGGGTCCGTCCGGCGTTATCGCAACAACATTGCCTTCCGTTTTTAAAATGGTCAACATTTCATTATATGCTTTTTTACCACCATCTGTTGAAGATCCCCGAATTAGTTTCCACCCTAATTTTTTACCTGTTCGCGCAACAATTTCCGCATCTGGATAGTGGTTTCCTGCCATACCATAAAATTGATTCTTTGCTAAGTTCATAAATACAGTTAAAAACGAATTGTGCCAAGCCGCTATAATAACTGTTTGACCGTTCTCAATCGCAAATTTATAGTGTTTTTCACCTTCTACTTCCCAGCGGTTGGTATAATAAAAGAACCGTAGCATCAGTGAGCCAAGTTTTTCTCCAGCCCAAACAAGCAATCGGTTTTTTAGTCTTTTTTCGTTTTCAGGGTTTGCCATGGAGCGTTCTTTTTAAAACAAGTTTTGCAGCACGATCATATGCCCCAGGCAAGCCCAACAATCGCCTAACTTCTTCGTAGCCATCTCTAATTTTTCGCCTCTCGTTTCTGTTTTTCAATAGCGATAGAAGCGCCGCGGAAAGGTTTTCCGGTGTTGCCTCTTCTTGTAAAAATTCTGGTACTATTTTTCTTCCCACAATCAAATTTGCCATTGAAATAAACGGTGATCGATTTATTCTTTTTGCGATTTGCCCGGAGAGAATAGAAAGTTTATAGCAAACCACTTCCGGCGTATCTAATACGGCACACTCTAGGGTCGCTGTACCTGAGGCTGTTAGCGCTACCGTTCCGTAGGCCATTGCAGCCCTTACGTCTTGTTCTTCATATAATAAGCCCTTAATCACTTTCGGTATTATCACGCCGCTGGCTTTGCCAACAATTATTTTCAATTCTGGTATTTCTAAGCGAAGCATGTCAATCGTTCTACNATAAATCGGCCAGAGCCTATCAATTTCTTGTTGGCGACTTCCAGGTAAAAGGATAAGAACATCATCTGATTTAGATAGACCGTGTTTAGATAAAAACTGCGCTTTGTTTGTCTCTGGCCCTACAATATCAGAAAACGGGTGACCAACAAAAGAGGTAAGAACGCTTCGTGCTTCAAACCAATTCTTTTCAAAAGGAAAAATAGATAGCGACTGGTCAATATATTTCTGAAAAACCTTGATTCTTTTTTCTTTCCATGCCCATAGTTGTGGCAAAACAAAATACGTAATGGGGGCCTTTAGCGCTGCGACCTTTTTTGCCAACCGCAGATTAAACCCCGGGTAATCAATCAAAATAATTCTATTTGGCTTAAGCTCTTTTAATCTGTCCTGCGTACGCTTCATTGCGGTAAGCATAAACGGTAAGTGCTTAATTACTTCCGAAAATCCCATAATTCCCAATTCATCGGTATGATACATCCTTTCTAGGCCCTCTTGCGTCATTTTGTCGCCGCCGTGGCCAACAAAGCGGCTTTCTGGTTGCGCTTTTTTTATTGCGGACATTAGCGCTGCCCCGTGTGCGTCTCCGGAGGCTTCGCCGGCAACAATAAAAAATGTAATTGGGCTAGATTTATTAATCATAATATAATTGTTTGGCCTAACCGCGCTTACGCTATAAAAAAACTTGTGTGCGAAGCGCTATGAGAAGCAAAATAAAAAAAATGTTTTGTAATGTGCGTTTTTCAGTTCTAAGACTTTTTATAATTCCTTTGGGGGATCGACTGTCTGNGCTTTTCCACCGAACCATGCGAGGCAAAATCGCCGGCACATTTTTTTTATATATTTGATATTCTTGACCAAACAGCTCTTCTAATTTTTCCTCTTCTAGTGCAATGATAAGAGAATATTGAACAATGAAAAAGGCAAGTGTTGTTGCAAGCATTAACCAAATATTTGCCGCTCCNGCAATAAAGACAAGGCCTACATACATAAACATATTACCTGCATACAGCGGATTTCTAACAAAAGCGTATGGGCCCGCAGAACACAGTTTTTTTGCTCCCACGTTCCGCGTTCTGGTTTCGCCACCCGCATATGAAACAGACCAAATCCGGATTGTTTCCCCAATGAACAATAGCGCTGCGCCTGTATATACGTATAGAGCTTCGGGGCGGGCAAAATAAACAATCATAACGCCTATTGGAATTGGGGTATAGCTTCTGTATTTGAAAAAAAATTCCCGAATATCCATCAATGTAAGTCTTCTAATATTGTGTCGTGGATTTGCATTGCAATCTCTAGGGCTTCTCTTCCTGCTTTTCCATCAACAATTGGTTTTTCTTTTCCCTGAACGGCCGCAACAAAATTTTCTAATTCCATTTTCAACGCATCTTGTTTTTTGACTGCTGGTTTTTCATAAAAAATTTGTCTGTGTTTTCCCTTGGCTTTTAACGGAGCTGACATTATTGCATTAGGGTTTGTTTTGCTGGCGCCCGCCGCCCTGTAAACCTCTGTAAGGCCGATCAAAAAATCAATTGTAACATATAAATCCTGTTGAAATATTTTCATTTTTCTCACCCGGTCTTTTGCAACTCTGCTTGATGTAATGCTGGCAACCGTACCATTTTCAAATCTCATTCTTGCGTTGGCGATGTCTACAGAATCTGTCATGATAGACACTCCGCTCGCATGAATTTGTTTTACCGGAGAGCGGACAATTGCTAATACTAAATCTATATCGTGTATCATCAAATCCAACACAACGGGGACATCGGCTCCTCGGCTCGTATAGGGCGCGAGTCTTTGCACTTCAATAAATTTCGGATTAATATCATAGTTTGCTAGGGGCAGCAAGGCTGGGTTCAAGCGCTCGATGTGTCCCACCTGAATGATTGTTCCTTTTGTCTTGGCCAAGGCGATTAATTCGTTTGCTTCTTGTACTGTTTCTGTTATTGGTTTTTCAATAAAAACATGTTTCCCCTTTTCTATACAAATTTTGGCGGTTTTATTATGGTTCTGGGTTGGGGTTACAATAGAAACGGCATCTGTTTTTTTCAACAGCGCCATAAGAGATTCAAACGGTTTTGTTTTAAATTTTAATGCGGTTTCGACGCACTTGCGCGTATTAATATCGTAAACACCCACAAGCTTAGCGCCCTCCACTTTTGCAAGGTGTTTTGTGTGGTGGTATCCAAGGTGGCCCAAACCAACAACACCAATTTTAGTTATTTTTTCCATATGTTCAACAACGGGTTGTTATAAAGATGGAAAATTACAGCAGATATTTTATACATCGTTAAAAGTATAAACCCTTGCATTTCATTTCGCTTGGGGGCAATTTTCCGAGGAAAAATCTAAAGTTCTTCTTACGATTAGGGTGTTTTTTTATTATGAGTGAAAACATTAAAATTTTTGTTGGGCTCTTGGTCCCCGCCGCAACAATCGTTGCCTTTTTTTTCTCTGTTTTTTCAGAAAATTATGTTTTGGGGATGTTTTTATCAATTTTTGGGATTAGTTCCTGGTTGATCTTTACTCTCGTTGCGAAATCTTCCTGGCACCAAATAACGGGGAACCTTATTATTGTTTTTGGTGTGCTCTTAGCTCTTTCGGTGTTCTTAGACGCGGGCTTAGAACAAAATATGTTCGGTGGTCTTAATTTTCTATCTAAGGGCATTGCATCTTCAACAATATTACTTTTTTTCTCTGTTTTGCTTGGCGTTTTATTTAAAAATATGGCACCAAATGTTTCTACCTCAAATGCACAAAAAAGTTCTCGCAAACCTGTCGACTCTTCCACCAAAAACAACAACGATTTGGAAAAAGACGCGGAAGATGCTGATTTGTCCAATTATTACGCGGAAGATGATCCCGACTATTTAGACTANGATGACACATATTTTCCAGGATACGAGGAATATTTTCAAGAAGGCTACGAAGAATAACGCTTTCTTAGTTCACTGAAAAAGAGAGCTCCCTTTTTAGTTCACTGACAAGCCTTCCGACTCGTTGGTCTTTTTTTGTTTTATCTTCCATAACTCTGCATGCATGTAATATTGTTGAGTGGTCTCTCCCCCCAAAATATATTCCTAGACTAACAAATGGTGTGCCTAAAATCTCACGACATAAATAAATTGAGATTTGGCGCGCTTCAGCAATTTCCATTTTCCTGCTTGACCCCACGATTTCTTTCTCCTTTATATGTGTCGTTTCTGAAACGCGGCGAACAATGTCTTCTGTGGTTATGTCGTAGATCGCGTTTGATCCCAGGCGCTCTTTAACAACCTTTTTTGCGAGACGAAAATCAATTTCCTTTTTAGCCAAGGAAGAGTGTGCTAGCAGTCGTATTATCGTGCTTTCTAGCTCTCTTACATTGTTCTTTATATGTGTACCTATAAACTCTATAATGTCATACGAAAGCTTTAGGCCGTTCTGCTCGGCTTTTTCCATAACAATAGCTACGCGCGTCTCGAAGTCTGGTGGCTGTATGTCAGCAGATAGGCCGGAACTAAAACGAGAAAGAAGGCGGTCTTGGAGCCCAACCATTTCACCCGGGTATCTATCGGCCGTCATTACAATTTGTTTTCCGGCCTGAAAAAGCTCGTTAAAGGTGTGAAAAAACTGTTCTTGNGTTTGTTCTTTTCCTTGAAAAAACTGAACATCATCAATTAGCAGAATATCTGTGTTTCTATAGGACTTTGAAAANTCCACTGTTCGGTTTTTCTGTATAGAAGATATAAAATCTAAAGTAAATTTTTCGCTTGAGGCACAAACAACTCTCTTATTTCTTTNTCCATGAAAAACCCTGTTTCCAATTGCGTGAAGAAGGTGTGTCTTTCCCATGCCAACACCCCCATATATTACCAAGGGATTAAAAGATTGCTCCCCGGGCGATTCTGCCACGTTTCTAGCGGCTGCTTTTGCAAACTGATTGTTTGTTCCTTCTATAAAAGACGACAGCGTGTATTTTTCATTTAATTGTTTATTTCTATTATATTGTTTTTTCCTGTTTGGCTTTTTCTCGTTTAAGCTGTTGTCTGTTTCGTTTTTTCTTCCTTCAGGTGAAACGGTATATTTTATTTTAANTTGTCCTCTATAGACTGCCTCTACTTCGTCTTTTATTATCTGTTTATAATGAGACTGTATCCACTCAAAAAAGAATTGGTTTGGAACTTCAAGCACGAGCTCGTTTTCGCTTAGCCCGATTGATCTTATTGGGTCAAACCACGTGGAATAGGCGTGCAGTGGTTGGCTTGTTTTTATTCTTTCCTTTGACTTTTCCCAGATTTTTGAATGATTCATGCTTAAGTTTTCCACATTTTTTCCACAATGGTGATTTTCTCAATTTAAACTGTTTTTTGATAACACAACAAATCGATTTTCTTTTCTTTTTTGTCTGGGCCTGTTCAATTGNTTTTTAACCATTTCGTTTTGTCTTGTTTAAGAATCTTCGGTAGTTTCCTCGGCTAATTTTGGAGCAATTATGAAACGTACATATCAGCCCAGTAAAAGAAAAAGGAAAAACAAACANGGTTTTCGCTCAAGGATGTCTACTGTTGGGGGTAAAAAGGTCCTTGCCCGGCGAAGAAAGCGGGGCAGAAAAGTCCTTTCTGCATAAAAACGTCTTTAGAATGNGTTTTTTAGGCAATATCGTACGCAATTTCTTTATTTATATGGTTAAGCTATATCGCGCGACCATTTCGCCTCTTCTGGGTTCAAACTGCCGCTTTCATCCCACCTGTTCACAATATTGCATTGATGCTTTCAAGTCTTTGCCAGTTCTTCGGGCTTTATTTCTATCCACNAATCGTATCCTGCGGTGTAATCCTTTTTCTTCTGGTGGGGCCGACCCGGTTCATAAATAGATGGATCGAAACACTCTTTTCGCCTTTGCTTTAATTGCGGTCATTCTCATTTTAACGCCGTGGTATATGGGTCTTGTTGTCCCGGGCCCCGAGCCGACCTCGCCAGACAGTTTGTCTGCGCCACCAGCTGGCAACTTGCAAAAAAACAAAGAGGCGTCGGAACCCACAGATCAAATTTTAGGCCCCGTTGCTTTGTCTCGCGCTTCCTCAGTTCCCACAACGGTCACAAACATAGAAAACAGTCTTTATTCAGCAGAAATCAGCAGCGTGTCTGGCGGCTCTTTTACGTCTTTTGTTTTAAAGGACTATATTAAATACGATTCTTCTTATGTAAATATAATTGATGCGCTGAACACTCAAAATCTAGTTGTTAGTTTTGTTTCTTTGGACGGTGATTTTGTTTCTTTAGATCACGCCTGGACCGTTACCAGCCCTGGCTCTCGGCGTTCTGTCCTCAAAAAACAACAAACGGTTGTTTTTGAAACCTCCTTTAATGGTCATTCTATTAAAAAACAGTTAACTTTTTTTCCAGACACGTATACAATCGGTCTAGAAGTCCTTTTTGAAAACCCCGAACAATATATTTCTCGAGGAACCTATAGCCTTTCTTGGTCTGGGGGTTTAGCGCCAACCGAAAAAAACACCAAAGACGACTACACATATTTTAAAGGCTATGCGCTGCTGGGTGATGAGCTTTTGGGCGGTAACGCCGAAGACGGACAGGGCTCAGAAGAAAAACAATCTGGCACAACGAGGTGGACCGCGACAAAAACTAAATATTTTATTTCTGCAATTATACCGTCTGTTCCCGGCGTTGGTGCTGTTGTTTCTGGTTTGCTTGACGGAAATCGCCCCCTGTTTACAACACAGCTAAACCAAAACACCTCCGCGGGCGGCGGCTTTAACCTATACGTCGGCCCTTTAGACTATAATAGGGTTAGCTCTTTGGGTGTTGGCTTGGAAGACACGATGAACCTTGGCTGGGCCCCAATTCGTCCCCTGGGCCGGCTTATAACGTGGTCTCTAACAAAAATGTTTAGAATAATTCCAAACTATGGTTTTGTTATAATCCTTTTTTCTCTTCTTGTAAAAATACTGTTGAGCCCGCTTACTAAAAAAAGCTTTCAGTCTACTCGACGAATGCAGGACCTACAGCCAAAAATTCAGGTCCTAAAAGAGAAACATAAAAATGATCCTAAAAAATTAAACGCTGCCCAAGCGGAGCTATTTAAAGCCGAGGGCGTAAACCCTTTAGGCGGTTGCTTGCCAATGCTTTTGCAAATGCCAATATTAATCGCCTTTTTTACTATTTTTCGATCAACAATCGAGTTTCGCGGAGCTCCTTTTTTTGGGTGGATTACAGACTTAAGCGTGCCAGACACCCTAACTACGATTGCCGGTTTCCCGATAAACGTTTTGCCTTTTCTAATGGGTGCCACCATGTTTCTTCAGCAAAAGCTTATGGCGTCACCTAGCGGTGGTGCTCAGCAAAAAATGATGATGTATTTTATGAACGTGTTTTTCCTTTTTATTTTTTACTCTTTCCCCTCGGGGTTGAATCTATATTATTCCGTTTTCAACGTTTTGTCAATTGTTCAACAAAAATACCTAACCCCTTCTTCAAAAACCCCACCCATATAGAATCAGCCTTCATATCGTGAAACCAGAAACAATAAAGAAAATTAAAAAATGATCTTGGGCGACACTATCGTTGCCCCCGCGACCCCTTTCGGCCACAGCGGTGTCGCAGTTACCCGAATAAGTGGCCCCTTATCTTTTCCTATTATAAATCAGCTTTCAAAAAAACGCGGTTTTACCAATCGCCTTGCAACCGTTTGCTCAATAGCAGATTCTGATGGAAAGACAATAGACAGGTGCGTCGTTACTGTTTATAAAAAACCT
>JGI24817J26689_1000444_pt1 | contig 10265 bp, 12 predicted proteins | sample METZYME_3_300m_FD_26689 | JGI IMG/M metagenome (IMG submission 26689) | reverse complement strand
CTGTGGGGGATACTAGTGGTCACGATTATCATGTGGACACTGATAGTCGAGCGATTCTGGTTTTTTCGATATGTACTCCCAGAACGAATTAAACAAACAACCAGCCAATGGCAATCAAGAAAAGAAAATCAGACTTGGTATTCAAGCAAGATTAAGGATCAGTTGATATCAGAAATATCAGTCGACACGCACCGTTTTATTTTAACCATAGAAACAATGATGCAGATCTTGCCTCTCTTAGGACTACTCGGGACCGTTGTCGGTATGATCAAAGTTTTTGATGTCATGACTTTTTTCGGAACAGGGAATGCAAGGTTAATGGCAAGTGGAGTATCTCAAGCAACCATACCAACGATGGCAGGTTTGGTGGCAGCAATTTCTGGATTGTATATTGCTAATTTACTGAAACGAAAAGCAGATGTTGAAGTTTCCAAAGTTTCTGATCTTTTAGTGAATGAATAAATTGGTATGAAAAGAAAACATAAAAGAAAAAAAGATGAAAGTGAAATCAATATCACGCCTTTGCTGGATATAGTTTTTATCATGCTGATTTTTTTTATTGTCACCACCTCCTTTGTCAAAGAAATTTCATTGGATGTCAACCGACCAACTAAATCACCTGTAAAAGAACAAAAAAGGTCGGAAGTGATATCGGTTAGGATTTCAGCAGAAGGCCAAGTTTTTGTCCAGGAAAGACTCGTGGATATTGCTGCAGTTCGGGCAAACATTGAATCAAATTTAGCCATTAAACCCAGTGCTTCCGTAGTGGTTGTTTCAGACCGAGATGCCGATGCTGGTTTTTTGGTAAGGGTGATTGATCAATCTCGTCTGGCTGGGGCGAAAAATGTCTCGTTGGCAGCACAGAAATAATTATGCTAAGAAAAAAAAGAAGAGAGGAAGAAGAAAGCGAGATCAATATTACGCCAATGATGGATATTGTATTCATTATGTTGATCTTCTTTATTGTTACAACGTCATTTATCAAAGAGACGGGAATCAATCCTAATCGTCCAGAAGCAGAAACGGCAATTCGAGCTGAACAGGGCAATATTCTCATAGCGATTGCTCCTAATGATCAAATATGGATGAACAAGGGCCCCATTGAGCTAGAGGCGGTAAAAATCATGGTAGAGGCAGCACATGCTGAGAATCCTGAAAGTAGCGTGGTTGTAGTTGCTGATGAATTAGCCTCAACCGGTTTAGTTTTGGATGTTATGGATCAAATCCGATCAAGCGGTATCTCTAAAATATCATTATCTGCAAGGGAAAAATAAAGGTGAAGTATGGCCGCTATTTCTCTTAGTTTAAAGCCTCAGTTGAGGTATTTGTCGGCATTACTTTTCGGTGTATTGATCTCATTTGGACTGTTTTTCTTAATGCAATCCCTCATCGACTCTGGTGAACAGCAAAAAAACGCCTCAGCTGAAGGGCAGATTATGGATTTCATCAGAATCAGGGAAGATGAGACATTGAGTATTAAGGATCGAGAGAAACCGAAGAAACCAAAACCTCCCAAAGAACCTCCACCCCCACCCAAACTGATCGTTGAGAAACAAGTCAAACCCACAATGAACAGAATAAAGATTGAAATCCCCAACATAGATTTACCCAGTCTTGCTGGTGGAGGACCATTTTTAGGTAATTGGGCGGGCAACCCCTTAGCAGAAGGCGATGTTTTACCCATAGTCAGGATCGATCCCCAGTGGCCCAGAGAAGCTCTTATTGAAGGCATAGAGGGATATGTTGTGGTTGAAGTAACGATTGGTGCAGATGGGTCTGTGAAGGATGTGCGAGTTCTTCAATCTGAGCCAAAAAGAATGTTTGATAGAAATGTCATAAGGGCTGTTCTGAAGTGGAAATTTAAACCCAGAATTATCAATGGAGTGCCGGTCGAGAGAAAAGCAATCCAAATGCTGGAATTTACACTTGATGATCTTAATTAATACAGCAATGACATTCTTTTTTCACAACAAAACAACAAGTGTCTTAGCGCTTCTCATGCTATGGAGCATAGTTTTTTTTGGAGTTACAGAAACATTCTCAGCAGAAACATTACCCAGTTACCATCCATTAACAGAAGAGAGAACTGTCCTTGAGAGAAGAAGCACAGCGCCACAAATGAATTACAACGTCAACAAGAAATTCGAAAGTGTTGCTGAGCGATTCGGTAATGGCGACTTGGAAGGCGCTATGAAGAGTTTGCAATCCATGCTCAACTGGAACATCAATGACTACGAAAGAGCGGTTATCTATCAATTTATGGGGTTTGTGTACGTACAACAGAGCAACCTTGATATGGCAATCGAAGTGTTCAGGAAATGCACCGACCTTGATATATTATCGACATCACAACATCAAAGCACCGTTTTTAATTTAGCTAGCCTATACGGACATAAAGAAGATTGGGATTTGACGATCAGTAAATTGATGCAGTGGTTTAAATATGAGTCTGATCCTGTAGTAGAAGCTTACATTATGATGGGCATTGCTTATTTTCAAAAAGGAGAACCATTAACTTCGCTACCTTATATTCATATTGCCAATATTAGATCCAAAAAACCCCAAGAAAGCTGGCATCAGTTGGAATTAGCTATCTTATTTTTAAACAAACGTTTTGAGGAAGCGGTCGAACTTCTCAAAAGAATGGCCACCTATTGGCCAGATAAGGAAAAGTACTGGGAAACCATGGCAGGTGCTTACATGGAATTGCAGAAAGATCCTGATGCTCTTTCAGCATTGACTCTAGGCTACAAAAATAATGCAGTCAGCAAAAAAGAAACACTAGAGAACCTTGCTCGATTGAGTTTATATCTGGAGATTCCATACCAAGCAGCCTCAATAGTCGAAGAAAATATCAATAATGGTTCACTTGAGAGAAATGAGAAAAACTTGAGATTATTGCTCGGTGCTTGGACCGCTGCTAGGGAGTTTGATCAAGCCATTGGGGTTATCAATATTTTGGCGCCGATGATTAATGATGGAGACCTATACATTCAAAAAGCCATGTTGCTAAATGAAAAAGGTGACTGGAAAGGAATCAAAGTTGCTGCAAGCGAGGCTTTAAACACTGGCAATTTGGAGAAACCAGGAGATATTTATATCCTTAAGGGCATGGCACAAACCGAACTAGAGGAATACGATCAGGCAATCAACTCTTTTGAAAAAGCAGTTGAATTGGGCACCGATGGTAATAAAAGAAATGCCGAAGCTTGGATTGAATACGTCACTGATCGCAAGGGAAGTTAAATTAAGGATATGACTTTTCTTTCAAATCAGGTTCATTAATCGCACTTAGCATTAAACCACGCGATTTTTCTGATATGCCTTGAGCACCGTTTTCAACTTCATCAGGGTAAATTGGGGGAAAAATGGAGATTGTCAGGGGTACTTTACTCGGTAGCCAAATTTCCGATCGGAGCAATTGTCGAGTTCCATTCATTGCGATCGGTATAACTGGTATATCATTTTTTACAGCCGTTAAAAAAGCACCCAGCTTAAATTTTCCCAATCCAGCTTCTGCATAAAAAGTTCCTTCGGGGAAAAAGATGATCGAATCCAATCCTTGTTCACTGGACATAATCCGCCTTATATCTTTGGCGCCCTTTACCGCATTAAAACGATCTACTAAATGCGTGCCTACTTTTCTGACGATATAACCGACAAAGGGAACATGTTTTAATTCTCTTTTTCCAACNTAAGCATATTGAGGAGGCAGNACCGCACTTAACACAATTGGGTCAATGTAACTGGCATGATTTACAACAAGAATGGATGGTGATTTGATCAGATTTTCATAGCCTTTTACAATGATTTTGTATCGCAGTACTTTTAGGATAAGCCTAACCCCTTTTTTGGCGATCAGACGCGAGGTACGAACTTTGGAAGTAAAAGGAAAGCAGAGAATCATGCCCAAGATCACAATCACAAAAACAAACCAAGCCCAAGCACCAAAAAGNTATGCATTTATTGCTTTCACAGCAAATTTTTTGGATTTTTTATGATAAATCGTCCTATTCTTATAGTTTATGATACACAATCATTGAAGAACTATGACAAATTCGATAGCAGATACCAACTCTTCTNCTGATATAGATTCATTCCTTGATTCTGTATGGATGGAACAAGGCTTGGCAAAAAATACTTTGTCGGCTTATCGCTCTGATTTGAAAATTTTGGAAAAATGGACAAAGAATAAAAACTTGACCCTGAGAAAAATTTCTCGTGCTGACTTGTTGGATTTTATTTCCGAGCGAGCTAATTTGGGTTCAAGCTCTCGTTCTTCTGCAAGACAGCTCTCCACATTTAGGCGGTTTTANAATTACCTTAGTGCACAAGAAATTATTACTCAGAATCCGACGCTGAAAATCTCAATGCCAAAATTAGGNAGATCCTTGCCGAAAATGATNTCAGAGGAGGAGGTGATTAAGCTCATTAAANCGCCTGTGGTCAAAAAACCTCTGGGTTTTAGGGACAGAACAATGCTTGAAGTGCTTTATGCGACTGGTTTAAGAGTGACGGAGTTGGTGCAACTCAAACAAACTCAAATAAATTTAAACCAAGGTTTTATCAGGGTTATGGGAAAAGGAAACAAGGAACGATTGGTGCCACTCGGTGGTATTGCAAAAAGTTGGCTGAAACGCTATTTAAAAGGCCCTATTCATGAGATTCTTGGAGAACGGAATACAGACTACTTGTTTCCAACTCGAACCTCTGAATGTATTTCCAGACAAGCGTTTTGGCAGTTAATTAAGAAATATGCAAATAAAACTGGAATTAAACCTAATTTATCACCGCATACACTAAGACATGCTTTCGCAACACATCTACTCAATCACGGNGCCGATNTAAGAGTGGTGCAAATGTTGTTGGGACACAGTGATTTNTCNACCACACAGATTTACACTCACGTTGCTCAACAAAGACTTAAGGATATCCATGAAAAANATCATCCCAGAGGTTGATTTTTTGTAAACTAGACGTTGTGAATGATCTGAAACGACAATTACTAGTTATTTTTTTATTATTGTATATGCATCCCATCCATGCTGATGAATCATCAATTGCTAATAATTTAGAAACGTCTCAGATAAACGAGATCCAAGAAAATAAATCAATACTTCTTACGGCATTATTGGATGGTTTCCCCGAGGCTAAAGATGCAAAGATAGCAGAATCAAGTATCCAAGGCCTATACACTATTTCCATTGGATCGCAGATTTTCTATATGAGTCAGAATGGTAAATTTATTCTCCAGGGAGATATTTATGATGCGGAAACTGGGGCTAATTTAACAGAGCAAGACAGAATCTCAGCGCGAAAAGATTTTCTTAACCAGCTGGATGAAGATGAGATGGTTATTTTTGCACCAGATGATTTTAAGCACACCGTTACTGTATTTACCGATGTTGACTGTGGTTATTGTAGGAAATTTCACAGTGAAATCGACGAGGTTATGGAGCAAGGTATTCGAGTTCGTTATCTCTTTTTTCCGAGAAATGGTCCAGATAATGAGAGTTGGGAAAAGGCAGAGCAAGTTTGGTGCAGTCAGGACCGCCAGAAAGCTATAACAAGGGCGAAACAAGGCAAAAGCCTGAGCGCTAAAATCTGCTCAAAAACACCTGTTCAGAAACATTATAGTGTTGGGCAAATGTTTATGGTTCAGGGTACACCAACGATGGTTAGTGACAAAGGAAAGATAATTGTTGGGTACGTACCAGCTAGTGTTTTGAAAGACCGTTTAGAATCTGATCTTTGATTTATCGTTCCAGATATTTCAGTTTATCTTTTACATCCCGCCAATCATCAGCGTCATCAGGATGTGCTTTTGCATGAGTGATCACTGGCCAGATTTCAGATAATTCTCTGTTCAATTCCAGAAATTTTTCTTGGCCCTCTGGAATTTCATCGTCAGCAAAAATAGCATCAACAGGACATTCAGGTTCGCACAAGGCACAATCTATACATTCATCAGGATCAATGACAAGCATGTTTGGACCTTCATAAAAACAGTCAACAGGACAAACTTCAACGCAATCAGTCAACTTGCATTTAATACAGCTTTCTCCAATTAAAAATGTCATTTTTTTAACATCGGTTTGAAATCTTGTTGCACATGATTACATAAAATTTTGTCTATTTATAAGAAGTTTAAGGCAGAGTTTCATATACAGGCGTCCAATCATCTTCAGCTTTATTAATTTGTGCTTTAAGTGCAATTTTTCCGGTTTTAAATGCCATCTGTTCCCATGGAATTTCTGATAGCTTAAACATCCTAACATCCAACGATTCTTTTCCAGAACCGAATTTCAAATTCTCAAGATGAGCTCTGAAGAATACATGAACTTGATGTGCATGAATAACATCTACAACCGCGATCAGAGGCCCAATTATTGGTTTAATCAAAGCTTCTTCTTCTGCTTCTCTCGCAGCTCCATCTTTGAGCCCTTCTTTGTTTTCTAGAAATCCTGCAGGCAGGGTCCAATAGTTACTTCTCGGTTCGATTGCTCTCAAGCATAAAAGAACTTGGTCTTTGTATATTGGTACGGATCCAACAACGATCCTAGGGTTTTCATAGTGGATGAAATCGCATTGGCTGCAAATGAATCTAGGTTGATTATCATCTTTGGGCGTTTCAAACTTGATTGAACCCCCACATTTCGAACAAAATTTCATTATAAACCTTATCAATTAATTGCCGGGAGAGAGACTCGAACTCTCACGGGTTTAACCCCACCGGATTTTGAGTCCGGCGCGTCTACCAATTCCGCCATCCCGGCTAAACATTACAAAAGAATACCTAGGTAAAAATGCGCAGTCTACATTCTTTATATTTAATTTACTCATTATTATTTTCCAGTTAGATAATTGGGTAGAATATTCACGATGAAAGTCTCAGATTATCACTTTGACCTCCCAGAAAATCTTATTGCACAGAAACCAACTGATGAGAGATGTTCTAGCAAGCTGCTTTGTGTGCATAAAGATAATTGTAATGACAGAGTATTTTCAGAACTTCCTGAGATCCTATCGAAAAATGATCTGCTGGTATTAAACAACACTAAGGTAATGCCTTCTCGCCTATTTGGTACAAAATCAACCGGGGGTAGGGTAGAGATTTTACTTGAAAGAATTTTGGATAAGGACATTGCTTTGGTCCAAGTTAGATCGAATAGAAGGCCTAGGTCAGGAGCCCTTATCGAATTGAATAATAAGGCAACCATCAAGGTTTTAGCCATAGAAAGAGATTTTCTTCGGGTAAAATTTTCAGAGCCCATCATCAGTATTCTTAATGATATCGGCCATATTCCATTACCACCTTACATAAAAAGAATGCCCAATGAGAATGACAAAGATAGGTATCAAACAGTTTTTGCAGAGAAATTGGGTGCGGTTGCTGCTCCAACAGCAGGCCTGCATTTCAATAGAAAATTGCTGCAAACTATTCAGGATAAAGGGATTAAGACTGGAATGGTTACCTTACACATTGGAGCAGGTACGTTTATGCCTCTACGTGAAGAGCAACTAAAAACAAAGCAACTGCACAAAGAGTATGTGATTGTTGGCGATGAGTTGTGCCGGAAAATAGAACACACTGTATCCAAGGGAGGCCGGGTTGTTGCTGTTGGAACCACTGTAACCCGTGCTCTCGAATCCGCCGCTTCATCTGGAACTATAAAACCCATGTGTGGGGATACTGATCTCTTCATCTATCCTGGATTTGAGTTTAAAATTGTTGATGCAATAATTACGAATTTCCATTTACCTGGATCATCTTTGATCATGCTTGTATCCGCATTTATTGGGAGAGATAAAATTAAAAAAGTCTACCAACATGCAATTAATAGAGGCTATCGATTTTACAGTTATGGGGATGCCATGTTTCTTGAGCAATCAGTTTCAAAGAGTGCATGAATGAAATTTAATATACTCAATCAGGATGCCTTGGCTCGAGTGGGAGAGTTACATTTTTCCAAAGGGGTTATTCAGACGCCAGTTTTTATGCCGGTAGGGACCTATGGTACGGTCAAGACAATGACCCCAGATGAGTTGCTTGCTTTAGGCGCAGAAATCATTCTCGGAAATACTTACCATTTAATGGTAAGACCAGGNGAAGAAGTGATTTCTCTTCACAAAGGCTTGCACAACTTTATGGGTTGGCAGAAACCTATTTTGACTGATTCTGGCGGCTTCCAAATCTGGAGCCTCTCTAAAAAAACTAAAATCAACGACGACTTTGTCGAGTTTGATTCCCCCATCAATGGTGACATGATTCGATTAACACCTGAAAAAGCAATGCAGATTCAAAACACGCTTGGCAGTGATATTCAAATGGTACTCGATGAATGCACCCATTACCCGGCTAGTAAAAAAGAAGCAGAATCCTCCATGCTGAGATCGATAAAATGGGCTCATCGGAGTTTCGATGCTTTTCATTCATTGAACCAAGAAAACGATGCTGCTTTGTTTGGAATCATTCAAGGTGGGATGTTCCAAGATCTAAGGACAAACAATCTGCAACAGCTCATGGATTTGAATTTTGATGGATTAGCTATTGGTGGCTTGTCCGTAGGGGAGCCCGAAGAAGAGAGAATCAATGTTTTGGAGGCATTGATTCCAGAAATGCCAAAACAACTTCCTCGATACCTTATGGGTCTTGGGACTCCAGTTGATATTGTAAAGTCCGTGTCCGTTGGGATTGATATGTTTGATTGCGTTATTCCAACCAGACATGCTCGCAACGGCCAAATTTATACATCAGTAGGTATGATTCGGATTAAAAATTCTAAATATCAAAAAGATACCAATCCTTTGGATGAAAAGTGCTCGTGCTACACATGCCAAAATTTCTCACGTTCATACATCAGACACCTGAAAAACTGCAATGAAATACTTGGTTCTAGGCTTGCAACCATCCATAATCTGTTTTTTTATTTCGATTTAATGCGCCAAATACAGGAGTCCATTCGAAAAAATGAATTCAAAAAATTTGCTGATGCCTTCATTCAGGGTTATCAGCAATAAATGTTTATGTGTCATAATTGCACAATTATTTTTTTCAAAGGATCAGAATGAATATTTTATTTGAAAATGCATGGGCACAGACAAGCGGTTCTGGTGGAAGCACATTTTTAGGATTCTTACCGTTGGTTGTAATTTTCATTGTCTTCTACTTTCTTTTAATTAGACCGCAATCTAAAAAACAGAAAGAGCACAAAGAAATGATTTCAAGTTTAGTTGTTGGTAATGAGGTTATCACTGCCGGGGGCATACTTGGGAGGATTGTAGAAACCAAGGAGCAATACGTCCACATAGAAATATCAGAGGGCGTAAGAGTAAAAGTACAGCGTCATACCATTGGTGCATTGATGCCAAAAGGTACAATCAAAAAAGGTTAGAAGACCAATGAATCAATACCCTCTGTGGAAAAATTTGATGGTTCTTGTAGTTCTTATCCTCGGGATATGGTTCGCACTGCCCAATTTTTATGGTGAGGACCCTGCGGTTGTAATTGCTAAGGAAAATGGTCAGGCTTTTAGCAAACTAGAAACGAGCGACATAGAGCAATACTTACAAAAGATAAACAGTGGTTATAAATCGATCAGGCGTCAATCAAATCAAATTTTGATTAGATACGAACAGGTTGAAGAACAATTGTCTGGAAGTGATTCAATGAGGGCTTATTTGGGTCGATCCTCTACTGTTGCCTTAACTTTTGCTCCGCGTACACCCAATTGGATTAGTGGTTTTGGGCTAAAACCCATGAGTCTGGGGCTGGACCTTAGAGGGGGTGTCCATTTTAAATTTCAAGTTGATCTGGATGCAGCGATTGANCAAAGACTCAATCAATACAGTGCTGACATCAACAAAGCATTGATCGATAAAAGAATACGAAGAAATATTAAAAAACAGGGCAATGTAATCAGCATTGAGCTCTCAAATCCAGAGGATTTAAGTTCAGCTAGAAGTTTAATCAGAGAGATTGACCCCTTATTGGAGATCAAGACGGTAACCGCTAATCTTGGTCCAGTCCTGCAAGTTGCAATGACTCAGGATCAATTGAAGGAAAGACGTGATTTTGCAATCCAGCAAAATATTCTAACTATGCGCAACCGTGTCAATGAACTCGGTGTAGCAGAACCCATAGTTCAACGTCAGGGGCTCGATAGAATTGTTGTGCAATTACCTGGAGTACAGGACCCGACCCAAGCGGAAAGGATCTTGGGAGCTACAGCAACACTGGAATTCAGGATGGTTTGTGAGAACGA
>JGI24817J26689_1000441_pt1 | contig 10292 bp, 8 predicted proteins | sample METZYME_3_300m_FD_26689 | JGI IMG/M metagenome (IMG submission 26689) | reverse complement strand
TTCATATTGAATTAAAATCTTTACCAATTAAATGGCAGATTTATAGATATCGTTTTACGTTTCAAAACGATGATGGTAATTTATTCTACAACACCAGTAAAGAATGAACCAATAATAATGACTTATAACAATTCCTTAATATGATTCAAGACCTACTACTAGACCCTTCATTATTACCAGTCACCATCGTATTCTTTGTTCTGGTATTATTTTCTTACTGGCAAAAATTAACACGTTACGTTCCCCATTTAGCGATCGTTTATCTTGCTTTTTTACTGTTTACCATATTTTTGTATTCTGACACTACAGCATATCAACAAGAAGACAATAATAACATCGTCGAAGATTCCATGGAATTAGAAGTAATGATGAAAGAGGATAGCGTTGTTCAAAGTGCAGGTGAAAATATCCAGGCTTCTACAGGGATGGAAGTAAAACCATTTGTGGCGCCCAAACAACCACAGGATAACAAACCAAAATCAATATTTGTTCAGCGACTGGTGGTTTGTGAAGATATTGATCTGAAGCAACGCAAACCTGTGCGTATAAGAGACGTATTTATTGATACAACATCCAAGATATACTGCTTCGCCGGTTTGCGGAACCCGGAACGATCCGAAAATATAATTCATGTTTGGAAATTTAATGGGGAACCTTACGCTACGGTACATATGAATGTAAGTGTGTCTAATTATTTTCGCTGTTGGTCCTACATAACTCCCCGAGAGAATTCTGCCGGCCAGTGGAATATTGCTGTTTTAGATGATGAGAGGAATGTGTTGAAAGAAGTTGATTTCACTATAATACCATTTAATGAACCATGACCCACGATAATATTTTAAGAAAATTTTCGTTCATTACTCTTATTGTAGTTATCATTATTTCTTCATGCGCGCGTAATAGTAAGTCCTTTTCAATAATTAACATGACCTGGAAAATTGTTGAAAATACTACCACCAATTTACCCGCAGGTATTAAAATTATGTCTGGAAGGAATGATGAATTACCAATCAATGCNTGGGCAGCAATAATCGATCCTACANATCCTGACGTTGATCTGGATATTATTGTATCCGAAGACCTAGATCGTCGTGAAACGTTGACACAATTTTCCGGGAATAAGAAAGCTAGAGTGGTAGTCAATGGTGGCTATTTTTTAATGGACAAAACCCCTACGGAACATGTTGGTCTACTATATGTAAACAACCATACCGTTGCGCCGGCCACAAAATCCGTACTGCGGAATAACAAACGTTTTTTCACCGCCCGCGGTGCTTTAGGTTTTTCAGATGATGGTGGTATTGATATTGCTTGGGTAACAAGCCGNAATGACTCTTTATTTAATTTTGCAGAACCGTTGGAAAACCATCCTGAAGAACCAGTGGATTCTTTTAATTTTTCAAAAGCAGAACCCTGGGATGTAGATGATGCCCTACATGCGGGACCGGTGTTGATGCATGATGGAAAGATCAGAGTCACATCTGATGAAGAAGTATTTTTTGGTTCCACAATTCCAAACATACATCCCAGAACTGCCGCAGGATACCGTATTAGCGGCGAACTGGTTTTACTTGTTGTGGATGGGCGACAAGTGAGTAGTCGCGGTGTTGATTTACAAGAATTGGCGATATTGATGAAGGATCTAGGTTGTGTTGAAGCTATCAACCTAGATGGCGGTGGTTCCAGCGCTATGGTGGTGGATGGTAAACTATTGAATCGGCCAGCGGGAACCACCATTCAGCGTGAGGTTATGTCTGCTATCTCTGTATCGGTAAATTAATAAGGATACCCTCCAAAATATGAGTGAATCACATCGCATTGCCATGTTAGGCACTGGATTTATTGCTGATTTTTATACTAGTACACTCCATAGTCAGCGATCGATGGACAGGGTAGATACAGTTTATTCACGTTCTGCAGAAAAAGGAAAGGCATTTCAGGATAAATGGAATGTACCTAACAAAACAACTGATTTGAACGAAGCGGTACAAAATGATGGTATTGATACGGTTATTATCGGTCTACCAAACCATCGACATAAGGAAGCGATTCTTGCTGCAGCGGAGGCTGGCAAGGCTATTTTATGTACTAAACCACTGGGCCGAAATACCCAAGAAGCGTTAGTAATTCTGGAAGCAGTGGAAAAAACAGGCGTATTCAATGGATATCTTGAGGATCTCGTATATCCNCCAAAAACATTGAAAGCTATCCATTCTGCTATAGAAGGGGCGATTGGTAAAGTAATGTGGGTACGATCCCGGGAGACTCACCCGGGACCNCATAGCGACTGGTTCTGGGACAATGAACTAGCTGGAGGTGGCGCGATCATCGATATGGGCTGCCATTGTATCGAGATCATCCGTAGTTTCATAGGAAAAGGTATCCGTCCCATTGAAGCCATGTGTTGGGCAGATACATTGGTGCATCCTATTGAGGGAGAAGATCATGGCATTGGCTTGATCCGCTTTGAAAATGGCGCCATTGGACAATTTGAAGTCAGTTGGGCCTTCCGTGGTGGGATGGACCTCCGTGATGAGATTTCAGGATCAGAAGGTACGATTTGGTTGAACCACTGGCTACGAACTGGGTATGAAATGTTTTCTACAGGAAAGCAGGGCCGTTACGTTGCAGAAAAGGCAGAGGGGGATAGCGGTTGGCTTTTCCCAGTAGGAGACGAAGCTGCAGAATTGGGTTATACCGATATGTTCAAAGATATGTTTAACTCTATGGATGATAATCAAAAACCAATGGAAACATTTTATGATGGTTATGTGGTGAATACCATTATTGATGCCTGTTACAAATCTGTCGATAGTAAACAGTGGGAACCAGTACAACTGGATATTTGGAATGGTGACGAAAATGTACCACATATTCGTACAATGGAAGAAATTGATGGAATGATACTAATNAAAACAGAAGTAATGCCTGATGGAAATACAAAACAAATCCTAAAAGATCCTAATAGTGGAAAAATTTCTGAAAAGATCTTATGAATCATTTATTTTGAATCGATGAACTACCTACGTAGACTTTATGACTGGGTTTTACACTGGGCTGAAACAAAATATGGTGTACCAGCCTTGTTTGTACTAGCATTGGCTGAGTCATCCTTTTTTCCTATACCACCCGATGTACTTTTGATNCCCCTGGCTCTTGGTGCTCGATCAAAAGCCTTGCGCTTTGCATTGGTCTGCAGTGTGGCTAGTATTGTGGGCGGAATGATAGGGTACGGTATCGGCTATTTTTCTTGGTGGAATGGAACTGAATCTTATTCAGCGGTTGCTATGTTCTTTTTTAATCATATTCCAGGTTTTTCTGAGCAGGTGTTCATCAATATTCAGAAAAAATACGAGATCTATAATTTTCTTATCGTTTTCACAGCTGGTTTTACCCCAATACCCTTCAAGATTATTACCATTTCTGCTGGTGCATTTAGCGTCAATTTCCCTATGTTTCTACTGGCTTCAACCATAAGTCGCTCGGCTCGTTTTTTCCTTGTTGCGTTGTTAATTCGCCAGTTTGGTGAACCGATTACTGCATTCATTGATAAGTATTTCAATATTTTGTCGATCATATTCACCATATTATTGATCGGTGGATTTCTTGTGCTGAAAGCACTGATTTAGCTATTTCAGTTTGGATACCAAATAAAGTAGATTGCTCATCGCAACATGGTTCCAGGATCAATTATTTCGGGGTGTAGCGCAGCCCGGTTAGCGCGCGTCGTTCGGGACGACGAGGTCGAAGGTTCAAATCCTTTCACCCCGACATAACAGTTATGAGCAAGAAATACGATCATTTAACCATAGAACCAAAGTGGCAGCAATACTGGGATGAAAATAAGACCTTTAAAGTCCAAGTAGATCCAAAAAAGCCCAAGTATTATATCCTAGACATGTTTCCCTATCCATCCGGTGACGGACTGCACGTAGGTCACCCATTGGGTTATACAGCCACAGATATCCTATCTCGGTATAAACGGATGCAGGGATTCAATGTACTCCATCCAATGGGCTGGGACGCATTCGGACTACCAGCAGAGCAATATGCCGTCGATACTGGTACACATCCAACAAAAACTACCAAAAAGAATGTCAAACGGTTCAAATCTCAAATAAAAAGTCTGGGTTTTTCCTATGATTGGGACCGGGAAATTAACACCACCGACCCAAAATATTACAAGTGGACGCAATGGATTTTCTTACAACTCTATAAACGCGGTCTGGCGTATCAGGATGAAGTACCAGTGAATTGGTGCCAGAAATTGGGTACTGTATTGGCCAATGAAGAAGTAATTGATGGAAAATCAGAACGGGGAGGACACCCAGTAATCCGCAAACCGATGCGCCAGTGGTTGTTTCGCATTACAAAATACGCCGATTCACTCCTGGCGGGTCTCGACGATGTGGATTGGCCTGAAAGTGTCAAGAACCTTCAGCGCAACTGGATCGGTCGTTCAGAAGGATCCAATGTAGTATTTGAGATACCTACCATAGGTGAAACAATAAGTGTATTTACAACAAGACCAGATACACTTTTTGGAGCCACATACATGGTGTTGGCTCCAGAACATCCGCTGGTGAAAAAACTAACCAATGATAAAGCGCAAGAAACCGTTAATAACTATGTTACTTCTGCTGCAGGCAAGTCCGATTTGGACCGTGGAGAACTGAATAAAGAAAAAACAGGTGTTTTTATAGGTGCGCACGCAATAAACCCACTGAATAAGGAGGAAATTCCTATCTGGATCTCAGATTATGTGCTCATGTCATATGGTACTGGGGCAATCATGGCTGTACCAGGTCACGACCAGCGTGATTACGAATTTGCCAAAAAATTTAATATGCCCATTGTGCAAGTTGTTGATGGTGGTGATGTCAGCTTGGCAGCGTTTACTGATACAGAAACAGGAATCATGATGAATTCCGAAACATCTGATGGTTCTTTTTCTATCAATGGTTTACCTGTAAAAGAAGCTATCGAAAAAACTATTGTATACTTGGAAAAAATAGAAAAAGGAGAAAGGGCTGTTGAGTATAAATTGAGGGATTGGCTTTTTTCCCGACAACGGTATTGGGGTGAACCATTCCCTATTATACACGTTGACGGCGAGCATAAACCTATTCCTGAGGACGAATTACCCTTATTGTTACCGGATGTTGAACAATATGAACCTTCAGGGACAGGCGAATCACCATTGTCTGCTATAAAGGATTGGGTTAATACCAAAGATCCAGAAACTGGTGTGTCAGCGCTACGAGAAACGAATACAATGCCTCAATGGGCTGGATCTTGCTGGTATTATCTGCGATTTCTTGATCCGAACAATGAGAATCGTCCCTGGGACACAGATGTTGAAAAATACTGGATGCCCGTGGATTTATATGTCGGCGGGGTAGAGCACGCTGTACTCCATTTACTTTATTCCCGGTTTTGGCATCATGTGTTGCATGATCTGGGCCTTGTATCTACGAGAGAACCATACAAAAAACTATTTAATCAAGGGATGATCCAGGGCGAAGATGGACAGAAAATGAGTAAATCCCGAGGCAATGTTATCAATCCTGACGATATCATTGAAGAATATGGTGCTGATACCATGCGTTTATATGAAATGTTTATGGGACCACTTGATAAATCCAAACCCTGGTCAACTAAAGGATTACAAGGTTGTGCCCGGTTTACTGAAAAGATTTGGAGAATATTTAATGACACAGAGAAATATAGTGAACAGAAAGATTCTGAAGAAACAACTCGATTATTACATCAAACTATCGCCAAAGTTACCAGTGATCTAGAAAATATGCGTTTCAATACTGCTATATCCCAAATGATGATATTATCGAACCATTTGCAAGGGTTAGACAACATCAATAAAGAAACACTTAAAACATTTCTTTTACTGCTCAATCCATTTATACCACACATGTCCGAGGAATTGAATGAACAAATAACCGCTTTTGACTCATTATCATATTCAAAATGGCCTGAATTCGAAGCTGAACTCGCCAAAGAAGAATTGATAACTATAGCAATTCAAGTAAATGGAAAATTACGCGGTAATTTACAGGTACCGGCTGAAACCGATGATAAAACCCTTAAAACTGAGGCTGCAAAGGTCGATGGTGTTAAAAGACATATAAAAGGAAAAAATATACTAAAAAAGGTAATAGTTCCGGGTAGGTTGGTAAACTTCGTCGTAAAGTAGTAATTACATATATAAACAATTATACATAATATATATTATACGACATTTATATGTGAGAAGGAAACTTGTCCTTAAATTGTTGTAACTGCCTCTTTTGCCCCATGACCATGACAATATGATCTGCGGTAAGCTGTAATTCTGGATCCGGATTAATGTCGTAACTGCCATCCCCGTTAACTAACCCCACGATAATCAGGTTAAATTCTTCTCGAATTTTTGAATCCTTGATCTTCACCCCATGAAATGAATTCAAATTAGTCAGATTTACTTCATCAATTGCCAAATCAACAATACCTTGTTTAAGGCTTAAGGATACGGTGTCTTCCAATTCAGGAGAAATTAGCAGTTCAGCCATCCTATGACCACCAGCTGTATAGGGATTTACAACCTTATTTGCTCCGGCCTGCTTCAGTTTTGGTTTATTATTTATCTGACTGCATCGACTCACCAGGAAAGCATCATGATTTAAGGATCTAGCGGTTAGAGTAACGAACAGATTATCTGGATCGTTGTTCAAACATACTACAATACCGGCCGCCTGGTGGATACCTGCTTCTTCCAGTGTTTTTTCAATCGTAGCATCGCCTAGAACGGATTTGTAGCCGATTTCTGTTATTTTATCTACCTTATCCTGTTCCAATTCCACAATGACAAAAGGATAGTCCTTGTCATGTAATTCTTTGGCAATTACCGCACCCATGCGGCCGTAGCCGCAGATTATATAGTGGTTTTTCATCTTACTAATCTTTCTTTTTTTTTGATTTTCTTGATAGACCCTGAATTCGATAATTTCAGCGCCAAATTCTGATATCATATACAGGAAACCGCTAACTCCAAAAATGATTACAAAACTCGTCCACAAGCGACCCAGATCATCAAGTGGATGTACTTCTCCAAATCCAACGGTTGTTAGTGTTATAATGGTCATATAAAAGCTGTCAATTAATGACCATTCACTTCCCCCAAAAAAGTAAAAACCCAGTGTTCCCACTGTAATAAGGATAGCGAAATAGGCCAAGAATTTTGATGATTTCCGACTAAACACCTCTATCCCCTATTGTTTATCTACTGCGTTGGTCATCCAGTCTAGGTATGTTTTAGAACCGTTTGTTATTGGCACTGTTATTAATTCAGGTGTGTCATAAGGATGTACATTTTGCACCTCCCGATAAACTTCGGTTTCAAGATCTTTGGTGGTCTTGATAAGTAATAAAACCTCAGACTCAGATTGAGTTTGATCTTCCCATCGGTATACAGAAAAAATTTTAGGAATAATATTGACACAGGCTGCAAGCTGCTTTTCAACTAGTATATTGGCTATTGATTCTCCCTCTTCTACCGCTGACACGGTTGTGAGTATAATCAAAAAATTCACTATAATAAATTATTCAATATCGTTTTATTATTAACTCTGGGTAAAGTTTTTCATAGGTTTCCAATGCCAGGGCCGGACCGTTTTTTAAATAATGATCAAAAAATTCTCTAATAGCTGAATTGGTAATTTTTCTAATTCTTGGTGGAGCTATCATACCGGAACCATACTTTTTTGTTAACTTGCTGAACTGTGAAAAATCAGTGAAATCATAATGTGTTGCACCTCGCACATCCAGTCGCACAGACCAAGCACTATTATTCCCTGCCAACGTGTCCAGCTTCAAATAATTTTCTTTTTCTTTCCAACTTACCTGTCCCAAATGAATAAATGGTTTATTGAGGTCACTATTGAGTACGTTTGAAGGGATAGGTAAAAACCAGGCATCCAAACCAAAACAGGCATCTATCCGCTCATCTACTGATGCTACTACAACACTTGTACCACCGCCAAATGAATGACCAAATACACCTATATGTTCCAGATCTAGGCTATTTTTTAACGCTACGCTGAGAAAATTTTCCCGGTCCATTTCATCCAATAAAAATTGTATATCTGCAGCACGATAATCTAATTGTGCTCTGCGCATATTCCNCTTTTCCTCTTTAGTCAAATTATCCGGTATATTTGTTTTACCAAAAATTATTCGGTCACCAGGAAAAATAGACACACCGGCATCATAAGCATGGTCACAGGAGAATACCACATACCCGTGGCTAGCCATTTCTTCCATCTGGGTTGTGTTCTGGGTTTTTAGGCCACCAATGCCATGGGAAAAAATTATTACAGGGAATTTTTCATTTACAGGCTGGGCCTCTGACCAGGAGTTCCCATTGATATTCCTTAAATTTTTCATCAGATACTTGGGTATACCAAATCCTTCAGAAACCATGTCCCCGATCAATTTTTCATTATATACATACGGTGCCTTTAGATCACCTTCCTGAGGCTGTGCCGGATACCAGACGCGAACCATTATTTCCCGCGGGTTGCTGCTTTCTTGTCCATACCAGGCTGAGCGATCATTGTCTACCATATGAATAACTTGGGTACCTACCTGATATTCTCCAGTAGGTTTGGCCACATTTTCTAGGGGAATTAATACAGAGACAAGTGCGGCACACGCAGATAACCAGAAAACGGAAATAAGCAACGNTATCTGTCTAATTAATTGCATTACATACTACAAAAGTGCTCGTAGATAATAAATAATCCAATGGTTGATTAACAATGCAATTCAGTCCGAGTTGCGAAAAGTTTTAAAAGGAATACCTGCAGATTCTTAAAGTAGGGCCTATTTGCCCAGTATCTTCTTTTTTACTTCCTCGGCTCTTTCTTTTGAAACAGCAAATGTACTATCAACCGTATAAGCCATCATGTAATAATCATGAGCTGCTTCATAATCTTCTATATTCTCNAGNTATTCNCCCATGGAATCATAAGGATTGGCNTGACCACCATTATTGGTAATGTAATCTNAAAATGCTTCCTTTGCTACAGTCATATTCCCTGCCCTCATATTGGAATATCCAANCATATTTANAGCAGGAACAAANTCAAANNTTTCCCAAATATTAGTATANANATTGGAAGCTTTTTNAAATTCATCTTTTCTAAAGAAATTNCCTGCTTCNTGGANCATCACCAATAGNTCNGTNGGATATTGGGATTTTAGTCTATTTATTTTTGGAGTCAGGTCTGCATCTGGATTTTCTCTTCTAAAAAGATTTAAATCTATAAAAGCTTTTTCAAAGGAATTTGTTGATGAAGATAAGCCGTCAGCTATTTTTCTTGCTTCATCGCTTCTGGCGCTGTCGCCGGGTGTTAATACAAGATATAGATAGGGCATAGCAAATTCTGGATCGATTTTAATCGCTTCTTCAAAATTTTCTCGAGCTTTATCCCAATGTATATTATAAAATTGCCAGACACCTGTTTTAAACGCAGAAACTGCATTTGCACTATCGCTTGACCATTCCATTGGTTGAACTTTATTGCCAGCTTCTTCTTGTTCTATACGCCAAATCTTCCTTTTTGACATCGTAAACTCGGGATCATTGCTGAGCGCTTTGTTAAAATATTCTTTTGCCTTTTGATTGTCCTTTATCTCAAGATAATAATCACCCATAGAGTCGTAAGGATTTGCTAAATCGCCTCCTACTGCTATTTGGCGATCTAATACAACTTTAGCTTCATTCATTTTTCCTTGTCCAGTATATAGATAGGCTAATGAATTCAACGCATCCGGATTTTCCTCAATTGCTAAAGATTTTTTATAATAAGATTCTGCCTTTTCAATATCGCCATCACCACTTGCAAAATTACCTAGCAAGTTTATATATCGTATTTCTTTAGGATATAGTTGGGTAAAATTCTGCAGCCATTCGAGCCAATTCACGTCTGCACCCGCCAGTGATTCTACCATAGTATCAAGCATAGCTCTTTCACCATTATTAGCGCTTTCTAAATACTTTTCACCCTCTTTCACTAAAGCATCACGCTTTATTCTGTCTGGCGTAATCCACGCTAAACAATAATAAGCAAATGCAAATTGAGGATCTTCATCAATTGCTTGCTGAAAAGTTTCTCTAGCTTGCTCGAATGCAAAATTATCTTGATACCTTAACCCTGTATTAATTAATCCAGCGGCTGTACTGCTCGTAGTGGAATATTCCATTCTGTCGCTTATTTTCTTTGAACATCCACCTA
>JGI24817J26689_1000437_pt1 | contig 10321 bp, 7 predicted proteins | sample METZYME_3_300m_FD_26689 | JGI IMG/M metagenome (IMG submission 26689) | reverse complement strand
TAAGCCCAGTACAGCCACCAACCAAAGAGAAAGAACGTCGGTATCATGAACGCAAAGGCAAGGATATTCTTTACACCCGATGCCAAAACATTCTTTGCTCTAGATACGCCCATTTCGTACATCATGAAACCCGCATGGATGCATACCATGATGGCTGTACACCACCAGTAGTAGGCTTCCATGCTTACATTAGCCGCGGCATTGACTACCGCTAATACTTCTTCAGGACTCATTTAGTAACCCCTCCGAGTTGAGTTAATCGGGCAGAGAATTGACAGCTGTTATGTACTCGGCGCCTAAACAAAAGCGGTCGGGTACGTATAATTCCCTGACACACTAATGAAGCACCTTGCAGATGGGTGCACCCGAGCCAAATCTGGCTGCAGATGGACAACCAGTTTACAGGAAAAATACACTAAATACTAAGGAATTACCCTAAAACGGAATGGTGTTTATGATTCTAAAAGAATGCCCTAATACTATGAAATAACGAATGTTTAGTCTGGAATAGAATCAACCAATTCTGTACGATCAAAAATAATACTTCAGAACTTTGTACTATTCGCGGTCCCGGCAATGATCGGCTGGATGTTTTGACCAACTATTATGAGAGGAGAAAATAGAACGTGACCAACGATTCCTTGCGCCAGTTAAAGAACTCCCTTGAAGAGCAGGGTGTTCGCTATTGCCTTCCCAGCTACGTCGATATTCATGGCGTATCGAAATCCAAGTTTGTACCGATCTCCCACTTCGATCGGATGATGGCCGGTTCAGAGTTGTGCACAGGCGCGGCGCTCGATGGTGTTCCGCAGGATGTCAGTGATGAGGAGGTCTCATCGCATCCGGACCCTGAAAGCGTAATTATTTTGCCCTGGAAAAAAGATGTGGCCTGGTTCGCGAGCGATTTGTGGTGTGAAGGCAAGCCGTTCGAGCCATGCAGTCGGAACATCTTTAAAGCGATACTGGCGCAGGCGGCGGATATGGGCTACACCTTTAATTTTGGCATTGAGCCTGAATTTTTTCTGCTCAAACATACGGACGATGGCGGATTCGGCCCCATTGGTCCACGCGATGATCTCGCGAAACCCGCTTACGATATTCGATCTACGCTTGACAGTTTCGAGCTTTTGGAGGAAATCGTCGACACATTAAACAGTGTTGGATATGACGTTTATTCTTACGATCACGAAGATGGAAACGGACAGTTTGAAATCGACTTTATGTATCGCGATGGNCTCACTATGGCAGACCGTTTCGTGTTTTTTCGGCACNTGATACAAGAGTTGGCGCATCGCAAGGGCTACTTCGCATCATTTATGCCTAAACCNTTCTCAGATCGTGCCGGCAGCGGTGCTCATTACAATATGTCTCTTGCAGACATACAGTCAGGGGAAAATCTTTTTAAGTCTGACGATGATCCGCGAGGTTGCGGTATTACGGAACTTGGCTATTGGTTTATTGGTGGGATACTGAAGCATTTGCCGGCATTGTCGGCAGTCATATCACCCACCGTGAACAGTTATAAACGGCTGATCAAAACAGGCAGCATGTCGGGGTTTACCTGGGCGCCAGTCTTTGCCTGCTTTGGTAACAACAACCGAACGAATTCAATTCGGGTCCCACTGGGCGGGGAGCGGGTAGAACTACGCGCTGCAGATATTGCCAACAACCCTTATCTGGGCGGCGCTATGGTGCTTGCTGCGGGATTACAAGGCGTACGCGAAAGATTGATCCCGGTCCACCGCATACCGAGAATATGTACCTCAAGTCGGATGCGGAACTGGCCGAACTGGGGGTCGGATATCTGCCGCGCAGCTCGGAGAGGCCATTGATGCTTTTGAGGCCGACGATCTGGGTCGAGAGGTGATGGGAGATCTCATGTTTAAAACCTTTGCTGAATTCAAGCGGGAAGAGTGGGACAGCTATTTGACCCATGTCAGTGACTGGGAAGTCGACCGTTACCTTAAGCTGTGGTAATCCCAGTTATTCCAGACTCGATTGAAGTCGAAAGCAAAAAATGACGGAAGAGATCATCGAATACGAACTGGGTGACGTTACTCTGGTGTCCGGGGAAACGCTCAAATCCGCAGTTCTGGTTGCGAAAACCTGGGGGCAGTTGTCGGTAGCGCGAGACAACGTGATTGTATTGCCGACCTATTACACGGGTACGCACGAGGGATATGCGCCGCTTGTCGGACCCGGCAACGTTTTCGATACGAATCACTATTTCGTGATCTCACCGAATCTTTTTGGAAATGGGTTGTCGACTTCACCCAGCAATGCGGTTGACTCGAACTCAGGCCCACGTTTTCCGCAGGTCGATGTTTATGACAATGTATTATGTCAGCATCGCCTATTGACTGAGAAGTTTGGTGTTACCGATATTCAATTGGTGGCTGGCTGGTCAATGGGTGCCATCCAGGCTTTTCACTGGGCAGTGGCATTCCCAGATCTGGTGCGGCGGATCCTACCCTGGTGCGGATCTGCCCGCTGCTCCCCCCATAACCAAGTGTTTCTCGCTGGTGTTGAAGCGGCGCTGACTGTAGATCCCGTCTATGCTGAGGGCCATTATGATGTGCCTCCCGAGGCCGGCCTGAAGGCCTTTGGGCGGGTGTATTGTGGTTGGGCTTATTCGCAGGCCTTCTTTCGCGAGTCGCTCTGGCGGCAACTGGGGTTTGAGACGCTTGACGCCCTGCTTTCTTTTTGGGAGACAGACCATCTTGAATGGGATGCCAATAATCTTTTAGCCAAGCTCAGAACCTGGCAGTCAGCCGATGTCGGAAAATTACAGTCTTTAGAAGGGGGTTACGAACAGGCGCTATCGTCGATCAAAGCACAGGCAATCATCATGCCATCAAGAACTGATCTTTATTTCACACCCGAGGACAGTGCTGTGGAAGTGCAGCACATGCCACATGCGGAATTGCGGGTGATCGAATCAGACTGGGGTCATTGTGCTGGAGGACCAGGCAGAGAGGATGCCGCCATGCGCCAACTCGGTGGTGCTGTAGACGATCTGCTCGGCTAATCAAAATTTGGCCGTCTTATAACTAGTCCATAGTTGAGGATGTTATTGACTTGATTCCCGGTGTGCGGTGCCCATCCTCCCGCCACAAGATGGGGAAGTAGTTTTCGTCCAGTTCACAGTCATCGAGATGTTTGTAACGACTGTAGACGGGACCATTCCCGTGGTTGAGATGTTCCGGTACGAACTGAGCATCGGACCGCATACCATGTAAGACAAGGGCTCGGCGCCAGTTGTGTGACCGGTTCACACCAGATCCGTGCCAGGTCCAGCCGTGGTGGAATGAGCCACCACCCCGCGGGACCTCGACATAGATCACCTCCGGGGTCAGGTCTTCCCGTTGGGCAGCAGTTCTCATAACCTGTCTGTAATCGGGTGGATCGTGAAACGTACCCTCGGGTGTTTGTTGGCCGTGCCACCGATGTGATCCGCGCACAAACTCAAGGGTGCCATTATCTTGTGAGGTATCGTCCAGCGCGATCCAGCAGGTGAGCATCTCACGCGGTGTGTACCAGGCGAGGTATGCGTTATCCTGGTGGTACCCAAGCGCGCGTGCTGCCGGGGGTTTGCTGAGTACATTGTCCTGTACGATCCGTGTGCCGGGCCAGTCACCCAGTTGGGCCAGTGCTTGTCCGAGATCTTCACGAAGCACTGTTGCAGCAACGCAGCGGTCGGATTTCCAGGCATTGCAAATCTGACGGGTCAGTTCCGGATTACTGTCACCTTCCTGCCAGTTCACCTCGTCGGGTCTGACCCCGGTTTCGAATTCTCCTCGAAACAGTCGATCGAATCGTGTGTGCAGTTGCGTGATTGTTTTCTCGTCCAGTAAGTTGTCAACGATTAGATAACCATCATCGTTAAACCGGTCAATTTGTTCTTTTGTCAGAAGAAAACTCATTCTGCTGTCCGNTCAAGTCCAATCAGGAGGCAACCGTTTTCCGTTCTGGAATTGTGATGTGTTCCAGGGGCATAGCTGACGAAGTCACCGGCTTTTAATACGGTGCCGTCACTTTCGATCAGATCACCTTCCAGAATAAGATACTCCTCACGAGATTCGTGCGTNTGTGGAATAGTCGCAGCACCGGGCGCCATCCGGATCNNATACCAACCCCGCCGAGTTTCTTGACTGTAGCTGATATTAAGAAGTTGCATATCCTCCTGAATGGGCCCTTCTAGATCATAGGNTGTATAGGGGGTGTCATAGATATTAATCACGAGGCGATCTGACGTCATTAGATTTNTCCAGTTGNAAAGATCCAAGAATTTAATTCTGAGCAACGAGTAGNCAATTNAAGAGATCCGCTGTGTTAATAATACCAGTCAGGCGTCGTGTTTCGGCGAATGTGGCGATCGGTTTCCTAGTTATAAGAAATTTGCTAACGTCGGTTGTAATGCTCGATTGAACAGTACCAGTCAGGTTGCAATGAGCGTTAGAATCGTTCTGGCAATATACGAAGAAGGAGGTCTTAAATGACACGGGTTGCGATTATTGGCGCTGGTCCCAGCGGTTTAGCGCAGTTAAGGGCTTTTCAATCGGCAGCTGCTGCTGGTAGTGAAGTGCCCGAGGTAGTTTGTTTTGAACGACAAGATGACTGGGGCGGAATATGGAACTACACCTGGCGTACGGGTACGGATGAATATGGAGAACCCGTGCACTGCAGTATGTATCGTTATCTGTGGTCGAATGGCCCCAAGGAGTGTCTTGAATTTGCAGATTACACTTTCGAAGAACACTTCGGTCGACCCATCGCGTCGTATCCACCCCGTGCGGTACTGCGGGATTACATCATGGGCAGAGTCGAGAAGGCCGGTGTTAGAGAACAGATTCGATTCCGTACAGCTGTAAGATCGGTGGACTACAACGAAGCGAAAGGCAATTTCTCGGTTAGCGTGCAGAATTTGCTGGAGGATGCTACATATACCGAAGAGTTCGACTATGTCGTCGTAGCCAGCGGTCATTTTTCTACACCAAATGTGCCTTCTTTTGAAGGTTTGGAGACATTTAACGGCCGAGTTCTGCATGGACATGATTTTCGAGATGCCCTGGAGTTTAAAGATAAGGATATTCTCGTTATCGGTACCAGTTACTCCGCGGAAGATATAGCGTCTCAATGTTACAAATATGGTGCAAAGTCCATTACCTGTAGCCATCGCACAGCGCCGATGGGATTTCATTGGCCGGATAATATTGAAGAAGTACCGTTGTTAAGTCGAGTTGATAAAAATACTTGCCACTTCAAGGATGGGTCAAGCCGTGATGTCGATGCCATCATTATGTGTACGGGGTACCTGCATCATTTTCCGTTTCTACCTGATGATTTGCGCCTGCAGACCGGTAATCGACTGTGGCCGTTGGATCTTTACAAAGGTGTATTCTGGGAGGCGAACCCAAAGTTGATGTATCTTGGCATGCAAGATCAGTTCTATACCTTCAATATGTTTGATGCCCAGGCNTGGTATGCGCGAGATTTTATTCTTGGTCGTATTGTTCTGCCATCCAGAGAGGAGATGAGTCGACACAGTCAGACCTGGCGAGATCGAGAAGAGAAGCTCGAAGATGATGAGCAGATGATCTGGTTTCAGGGTGACTATGTTCANGAACTGATCGATGAGACCGACTACCCCAGTTTTGATGTNGAAGGTGTCAACAGGACATTTATGGAGTGGGAACATCACAAACATGACAACATCATGACGTTCCGCGACAATGCCTACCCCTCATTGATGACGGGGAACGCACAGCCAAGTCATCACACAGTTTGGCTGGATGCTATGGATGATTCAGCNGAGTCGTTTTTAGGCTAAATGAACCATGTTCCAAGTGGTAGCCTCCGGTTATCGAAACACTAGAAACGTTTGTGGTGGCTAGTGTTATGCTTAACTCAGTCTATGGTTCGTAGTTACTTCATCTAACATAGGGAAGAATTCGTATGTGTGGTATAGCAGGCATTATGTACAAAGGGGCCGAGGGTGTCTTTGATACAGGCGAGGCGTTGATTCGGATGCTCGATGGCTGTCAGCACCGCGGACCTGATTCCACTGGGTTTGCCCTTTATGGCAAGGCCCTTCCTGGTGAACTCAAGCTACGTTTTTTTCTCGGCACTGCTTCCGATTCCGAAACTGCGATCGATACCATCCGTCAGCGTTTGTTGGTGCTCAAGGCGGTGATTCTCGATGAGAGTGAGATTGGTGATAATTATCGGGTGACGGTGAGATATGCTGGTGACGTGCAGAAGCTGGCTTACGAAATGGAGCATACAGCCAAGGTCATCTCAATTGGTACCAGCCTTGAGATTGTGAAAGATGTTGGTAGTGCCCATGAAGTCGATGACCGATATGCTGTGCACAGTTACCGAGGGACCCATGGCCTGGGCCATGTTCGTTTGGCAACCGAAAGTGATGTCAAGCCCGAGGCGTCACATCCGTTCTGGGCTACAGGGTTTGCCGACGTGGCTATCGTTCACAATGGTCAGATCACAAATTATTGGAAAATGCGTCGTCGACTCGAACAGCGAGAGTTCGAGTTTACGACCGACAACGACAGTGAGCTTATTGCTGTTTATCTTGCTGACAAGCTTGCGCAGGGTAGTGACTTAAATGCTGCGCTTGAAACTTCGATCGATGATCTCGACGGTACATTTTCTTTTCTGGTATCAACAGAAGACCAGATTGGTTATGCCAAAGACCGGTTAGCTGCTAAGCCTATGATTCTGTATCAAGATGATGATCTGGTTGCGGTTGCCTCAGAAGAGGTCTCTTTGAATCGGCTATTTCCAGGTCGTTCCCTCAATACGCGCGAACCTGCCCCCGGAACCTACGCGACATGGTCACGCTTGACCTAGCGAGTCTCACGGTTCGCGAGGTCAATGAGCAGCTCCGCCAATTCGGAGCTGAGGGTGAAGATGTTCACATAAGTAATCCTGATGCTCGACACCATATTGGTGTAGGCCTCACCGACGCGATCACTGTCCACGTTGACGGATCAGCAGGATATTTTTGTGCCGGCCTGTCGGATCAGGCGCATTTCAAAATAGCACACAACGTCGGTTGGGGTGTAGGCGACAACATGTACAGTGGCTCGGTCGTTGTCGGTGGCAATTCCGGCGCAATCCCGGGAGTCGCTATCCGTGGCGCCGAGATTGTGATTCGCGGCAATATGGGTTCTCGGGCAGGTCAGGTCATGAAGGCGGGCACGTTGTGTTGTGCAGGCAATGCCAATTTTATGGCGGGCTACATGATGTACGGCGGGCGCATTATTATCGTAGGTGATTCCGGTGAGCGAGTCGGTGAGGACATGTCGGCTGGAGAGATATTTGTTGGGGGGCAGGTTCAGGATCTTGGATCCGACGCGATGATTGTTGATACGGAGTCAGGTGAAGACGAGGAGATTAGGGCCTTCCTTGATCGGTATGAAATCTCCTTCAGTGGATCGTTTACCAAAGTCATCAACGCCGGTAAAAAGTTGCGCTATGGGAGTACTGAGGAGCAGATGCGTAGCCTGCCATTCACCGTTTTTTCCGGTCAGTCTGAATACTGGAATAGCAAGGTGCAGGAGGACATCCATATCAAGTCCAACAGCGGACGTTACCGGATCCGAGGTTATGGCGGTGCACGACCGTTACCGCATCTGTCTGATCTGGCATTTCGCAGGGACCTTTCAAACGCCGGGAATGTAGCTGATGTTGTGAACCGAGTCAGCATGGAAACTCAGATCGGTGGGATCAATGGTGCTGAACCGCTGAGGCTCTCGATGCCGGTCATGATCGCACCTATGAGCTACGGTGCATTAAGTCGTTCGACTAAACAAGCGGTTGCCATGGCTTCAGCCATGTCCGGTATTGCCGAAAATACTGGCGAGGGCGGAATGAGTGATGCACAGCGGGACGCAGCTGGACAGCTTATTTTTCAGTGTTTAGGTGGCCGACTGGGTTGGAATATTCATGATATGCGTNGAGCAGATGGCCTAGAGATTTATATCTCTCAAGGTGCTAAGCCGGGTCTGGGTGGACAGTTGATGGCTAAAAAAGTTACTGCCGAACTGGCCGAGATTCGGGGTATTCCCTCTGGGATCGACCTTCGTTCTCCTTCTCGGCACCCGGATATTCTGGGCGCTGATGATTTGGTGATAAAAGTAGAAGAACTTCGAGAGGCGACTGGCTATCGGTTGCCAGTGAGCATAAAACTGGGTGCTGGGCGTATCCGGGACGACATCAAAATTGCTGTAAAGGATGGCTTTGATTTTGTTGAGCTCGATGGAATGCAAGGGTCTACCGGTGCAGGTAGTTCTGAAGTCATCGATCACGTAGGCATACCAACATTACCCGCGATCATTGAGGCTTTGGAAGCCCTTGAAGAGATCGGAGCGCGACAGAACATTGAGCTTGTTCTAATGGGTGGGCTACGCGACGGCGTAGATGCTGTGAAAGCGCTTTGCCTGGGTGCTGATGCAGCGGCATTCGGGACGTCTGTGATTATTGCGGGTGGATGTATTGCCTGTATGCAGTGTCATGTGGGTCAGTGTGTAACGGGTATAGCAACGCAGGACCCTGAACACGAGCACCGATACAAGCCGGCGTTTGAGGCCAGCAATATTCATCGGTTTCTAGAAAGTGTGCGATGGCAAATAGCGGCTATCACACATGGATTAGGTTATACCGATGTTCGAGAGTTGAGCCGAGATGATTTAGTCGCACTAACACCAGAGGCCGCTGCGATTACCGGTTTGCCATACGAACCTTGGCAAGGGGATCGGTTGCCTTTGGCTCAGAACATATGAGTGTTTACGATCTCGAACGAATAGCGATCCCGGCTGTGCCTCCGGGATTTAAGGATGATACTGGTGATCATCATTTTGTGCCTGCGCCTTGTCAGGTCGCCTGCCCAGTTGGCACAGATGCGCCGTCTTATATCGCGTATATATGGGAAAAGAAACCACAAGACGCTTTTGAGGCAATTACAGCGACGAACCCGTTTAGTTCTATTTGTGGGCGGGTGTGCGATGCGCCTTGTGAGCCGGCATGTCGAAGAGAGAACAGTGACGGTGCAGTTCAGATCCGTAACCTTAAACGTTATGTGATGGATCAGTTGGGTCCGAGTTACCACCCGGAACCTGCTGTTGTAACTCGTGACCAGAGCATCGGCATCGTGGGCTCAGGTCCTGCGGGACTGACGGCCGCGCACGATCTATGTGTCGCAGGATTTACGGTCGACGTCTATGAGATGACAGACCGTGCCGGTGGAACAATGATCTGGGGTATTCCCGAATTCCGTTTGCCCCCCGGAATTATCCAGGAAGACATTGAGAGACTGGAGCACAAATGTCCAGGTCTTCAGATACATCTGAACACGTCACTGGGTGACGGTGTTTCGTTGGAGACCCTTAAAGGCCGCCACGATGCGGTTCTGCTCGCGATTGGCTCCTGGTGGGGCAAGCCAATGGGAATTGGAGAAAGTGGTGACAAACGTGTCGTTGACGGCGTGAGTTTTTTGCGCCGCGTAAACGCTGGCGAAAGACCTCATTTACCCGAGACAGTCGTTGTTATCGGGGGTGGTGACGTAGCCATGGATGCCTGCAGGGTAGCTAAAAGATTGCCTGGCTGTAAAACGGTAAAGGTAATCTACCGACGCGGCCCAGAAGATATTCCGGCTAGGAAAATTGAATTACATCACGCGATTAAAGAAAACGTCGAGTTTATCTACAACACGCTGCAGATGGGCCTAAAAACTTCTGCCGACGGACTGCGCCTCTGCTGTGTCCGGACCGAAGCAGGTGAGCCTGATGAGGATGGACGGAGGTCTCCTCGTGTTGTGGAGGAAAGCGAGCATGAGATTGAGTGTGGTCTGGTAATTGCTGCAGTAGGCCAGAAAGGCGAATGCGACGAATTGGCCGCACACAATCTAATGGACAGTGATCGTATAAAAGCTGATTTTTCGACGATGGGCACAACCGACCCTCAGGTGTTTGCCGCTGGCGATGGTGCGTTTGGCGGATCGACGATTGTTATGGCCATGCATCATGGGCAAAGGGCAGCTTACTATATTAAAGCGTACTTAGATGGTATTGCTGATCCCATACCGTATCGAACCCCGTACCGAACCCGTCGCGTGCCAGTGGCTCAGGATTTGCTGTGGGAAAAGTTGCCTCTTGAGGAGCCTGTTTTCCATGGTCTCGGTGCAAATCCTATCAAATTTCCGGAAATCGAAGATACCTACGATGAAGCCGTCGCATTGCGTGAAGCGGCACGCTGTTATCGTTGTGATGCAGAGACAGGTTCGGCGGATTACTCGGTGCTACAT
>JGI24817J26689_1000436_pt1 | contig 10321 bp, 8 predicted proteins | sample METZYME_3_300m_FD_26689 | JGI IMG/M metagenome (IMG submission 26689) | reverse complement strand
TATATTTAAATAAGAATGATAATAAGTATCAGGCACTTGCCTATTACAGGATTGGTGTGTTGCAGCAACCGCACAGACCAAATGAAGCCATTCATGCTTTTCAAAAATATTTAGGCACAAAAGACAAAACTTATGCAGCTGAAGTTCATTATCGCTTAGGTTATTTGTTTTTTAACACCAAACAGCAGCAAAAGGCTATTAAGATCTTCGAAAAGTATCTCAGGACTAAAGATAAAACTTACACCAACGAAGTCCTTTACCAGCTAGGATTCCTCTATATTGGGACCAAACAGCAGCAAAAGGCTATTCAGATCTTTGAAAATTATCTCAGTACAAAAAACAAAACTTATACCAACGAAGTCCTTTACCAACTAGGATTTCTCTACATTGAGTCAAAACAGCCAAAAAAGGCTATTAAGATCTTTGAAAAGTATCTCAGGACTAAAGATAAAATTTATGTGGGAGAAGTACTTTACCAGTTAGGGTTCCTCTACATTGAAGCCAAGCAACAAAAAAAGGCTGTTCAGATCTTTGAAAATTATCTCAGTACAAAAAACAAAACTTATGAGGGAGAAGTACTTTACCAGTTAGGGTTCCTCTACATTAAAGTCAAACAACAGAAAAAGGCTGTTCAGATCTTTGAAAATTATCTCAGTACAAAAAACAAAACTTATGAGGGAGAAGTACTTTACCAATTAGGGTTCCTTTACATTGAAGCAAAACAACAGAAAAAGGCCATTAAGATCTTTGAAAATTATCTCAGTACTAAAGACAAAACTTATGTGGGAGAAGTGCTTTTTCGATTGGGCTACCTTTATCTTGAAACAAAACAAGCTGAAAATGCTGTTGACAGTTTCAAGAAATATCTAAGTTTAAAGGACAAAACACATGTAGGTGAAGTTCAATACCAACTAGGTTTTTTGTTCACAGAAAGAAAACAGCAAAAAAAGGCCATTAAGATCTTTGAAAATTATCTCGCCGGGGATAATGAAAAACATCGTGAAGAGATACAACTTAGATTAGGTTACCTCTACGCAGAAAACAAACAGCAAAAAAAGGCCATTAAGATCTTTGAAAAATATCTCGCCAGCGGCGCTGTTGGACACGTTGCTGAGACACAGCTCAGCTTGGGTTACCTCTATGTGGAAAACAAAAAACCCTTTCTGGCAATTGCTGTGTTGGAACAAGTCCTCCTGCATCCTGATTACCAGAAAAATAATGATCTCTTGCAAACTTTATTAGTCCTCTATAGGGAAAACGTCTCCGAAGAAAAGTATCTGCAGTTTCTTTTAAAAGTAAAAAATGACCCAAAACAAGGGGGGAAAGTGCAGCAAGGTTTCAAATCTCAGCTGATTATCGAATACTTTGAACAAAACAAATGTGACAAATTGATTTCAGAATTAAATCCGGACTACATGCAGAGTATAAAAAAATCAAATACAAAAGAGTGGGAGCATTTACTTTACATGAGGGGCAGTTGTCTGATTGAAACAAAAAGGTGGAACGAAGCCCGCATAGATTTACGACAAATCCGTGATAACAAAAAATATCGTGAACATTCAATCCAGATGTTGATTGTGACACACAAACAGTTAGAGGACTGGAAGAGGTTGACCTGGGAATATCAAGAGGTTTATGACAAAAAAACTCCTGTTTTGACAATAGCAGATTATCAACTTTGGGTTTTCGCTGCCAAACAGAGAAAAGACTTTCAACGTCTTGAACGAATAAAAATAATTTACGAACGCTGGGAAAAAGCATTTCCAGAAGATTCACAAAATTTAGAACAGCTCAATAAATACATTTCTGGATTTCGTCTACAGGAACTTACTTCACAAGAAAACTGGAAGGAAGTTTCTGCATATATCAAAAAAGAGGTTCAGTCCGGTTCCGTTTCGCTTGATGAACAGTATTTTTCGCAACTGCTCTTTGCAGAAAATAAACTGGAAAATTGGTCCGGCGTACTGGGTGCCTATGCTCTTTTACAAAAGCATGACCAAAAACGTGCTAAAACACTGGATGCACTGATTAACCAGGCAAAAGCTGCAGATAAACTTGGGGAAAAAGAACTCTCGCTGAAATATTACCGCCAGGCTTTAAAAGTAAAACCTCTCAATCAAGAAGATAAAAAGAGGCAGGCAGAAATAAAAACGTTTCTGGCACAAAGTACTTTCCGAAAATGGATTGAACAGGGAGAGTGGACTAAAATCAGCAAAACAATACGCAAGGAGGTTGCTGAAAACAAGAGAGTTTTGAATGATACCAATTTTGATCTTCTGCTTTATACAGAAAACCAAAAGTCCGGAAGCAAAAAATATAATGGAATCCTGGATGCTTATGCGTTGCTGGCAACTTTTAACAAAAAAAAGACACTTACTGTAAAAGCTCAAATTGACCAGGGATATGCCGCAGCAAAATTAGGAGGATATAAACGTGCAAAAGGATACTATAGAAGGGCTCTCAAAAAGACTCCTGACAAAGATGTTGATCTGGTGCTGCAACTGGTAGGAGAACTTAAACGGCTTTATGAACGATCCAAGGATTATGCGTCTTTGGTAGTGATTTACAAGCGGGCATATAGTGTTCTCAAGAAAAGTTCCCGGCCCAAAAATGAGCCCCGAACATACGCCTACCTCATCGGCTACCATCAGTCATTTCATCTTAAACAAAACGACAAAGCCCGTATTTGGCTGATGCGTTCTGATGGAGGTGGCTCCACCCCCCAGGAATTGGATGCTGCATTCTGGGTAGCAAAGCTTGACCGTGACGCAAACAAACCGGGAATCGCTATCAAAAGACTCAAAGAACTGGCTGGTCGGAAAGTTGCAAAAAACTCCTCACTTTATGTTCAGATCCACTTTGAACTTGGAACATTGTATCATTTAAAAGAAAAGTGGAAATCCGCTTTACTGCACTATCGACTTGTAGCCAAAGCACGTGCTCCAGCAGAATTAAAACAGTATCAAAATACTGCCAAGGAAAAGGCAAAGGAAATAAGCAGCTATTTAAAATCTCTTAATTCTTCTGAAGGTTGAAAATTTACAATAATAACAAATCGGCTGTATACAGTTCTGGTGTTTTTTACGAGATTATAAAACACAGACAAAATAAATACATCCAACTTCTTTTGGCAATTTGTCTGGTGACTTTACTTACTGGAGGGATGCCCTTAATCGCTTTTTCACAAAACCTGTCCCTGCAAAGCAAAATCCGTCTGAAGGGCCAGGTACAACTTCCATCCAATGTGGTAATGCCCGAAGGCAAACTTGATGTAGTGTTATTGAAATTTGTCTTAAATTCGGAAGGACAGGTAACTCCAACAGGCCCACAGGCACGGGTAAAAACTGATGCTGAAGGCAACTTTGAGTTTCTCAATATTATCCCTGATTTACGCGCAGGCTATCAAATTGGGACTCGGGTAGAAGGTAAATTATACAGCTCAAAAGTATTTTTTATAAAAGCCGGAGAAACATTAATTCAAAAAAACATTATCATTCCCGGGATTTCTACTGCTGTTGATAAACTGGAAACATATAGAGTTTCACTTGTGATTGAAACCGGACTGGGAGCCGTTACTGTAACCGAAGTTCTGGCACTATCAAATTCCTCTGCAGACAGAATTGATACAGGAAACCAGCCTTTGAAACAGAAACTACCTGAAGGAATAGAAAATTTCAGGATGATGGAGACCAACTCCGGAGCTGTGATTCAACATTATCTGGAAGATAATGTTTTAATAATTGAACATGTTTTTCCAACAGGAAATTCACAAATTATTTATCAATATCTCCTGCCTGGCTGGTTTGGCAGTTTGGAAATGAACAGGGAATTTAACCTCTCCCTGGATAAAGTTGACGTTTTGACACCTGAAGGATACTTACAGATTAAGTCGGAACAACTCACTTTTTCTGATAAACAAAGTTTTCATGATATAACTTATCTCACATGGAAAACCAAGGCCTCAGACTCAAATCTGTTGACATTTACAATCAGCAATGTTCCTGTAACTTCGCTGCAGTATTCCGTAATTTCAGGAGTAGTACTACTTTTATTATTTACAACAGTAGCCTTGTTTTTTCATTTCCGTTTAAACAACAAAAAACGTTCTGAGGAATCTACTTCCTGACAATAGACATGAATTCAGCTTCAGTTACAGATATTTTCGGTACAATTGTGAATAATAACCGGAGTCGACAAGTTTTATTGGCGGGACTGATTCTGTTCCTGACAGTGTTGTTGTTTCACAATTTTATATTGGCTCCAGAGTTAAAAAGTATAAAGCAATTGAAATCTCAAATTCTGCAGATAGAAAATAGTCTGATTCAAGTAAATGCTGCCAACAATAATTCTAAAAAGCCTAATCTTGTTCAGTCTCTGGAGAAAAGAGAAACTGCTTTGGATAAGCTGCTTCCACCGCAGTGGAAGCGTGCTGAACTGTTACACTGGCTCAATGACTCAATTCAGAAAAATGGATTGATTTTTGAAGAACAAACTTTGGAAGAAAAAACACCCAAAGCTTTGAATCAGGTTTTGAATATTCGATTGAAACTGAAGGGAGAATTCGAGCAACTCCTACAATTTCTTAACCAACTAAAAAGCGGACCGAGATTATTGGTGCTGGAAAAACTTCAGCTTGAAAATACTACACCTGCCCTGCTGGAACCAAAACTGAGTATTGAAATGATTTTATCTGCACACAGAAGACTGGAAATCCCTGCAACAGAAAAAAGTCCATGAAGTACCTAACGTGGTTTTTGACATCAATCTTGCTTTTTCAGTCTACAGTATCCGGAGTGCTTGCTGCAAAAATCAACCAGTCGGAGAAACCGCCTGCAGTTACAGTCAAAAATCCTTTTCGCAGTTTGCTGCTGGAAAATAAAGACTTAACGTCACTCACTAAGTCACNTTCAAAACCTGGNACGNCCAGAAAAAAATATTCNTCCCAAAAGAAGAAACAAGTCTTGAAACAGAATGTGATTGTCGGGGTGCAGGAAAAACCGCTTATACCAAAAGCAGATTTTTCTTTGAGAGTAAAAGAATTATTTCAGGACCTCAAACTGAAGGATATTCTTGAAACATCAGAGGGTCGTTATGCTTTAATTGATGAAAAAAAAGTCACGTATTTCGTACAGCAGGGAGAGTGGCTGGGTGAGGTTTTTGTCAAGCATATAGACAAAAATCAAGTGGAACTAAAGGAAATTGACGGAGAAACAATCATTATTCTGGAACTGAAACCATGATTATTTTTTGTTGAATCCGAATTGAGTTGGTTTTTGTTCTACTCAATCACTCGAAAGTCACGAGTTTTATTGTATCGATCCGAAAGTATGTGAGGGATCTTATAAGGTATCAGCACTTTATCAGATATCTCCCTTCGTTCGAGATGACATATCACAGTTAATAATATCAGTATCTTATTAGAATTCATGACTCACGAACACCTTCACAGGCTAAATAAATAATACGAAATGTATACTTACCATCCGGTTGTTGAAATTTTGGTGAAGAGCTTCGGAACAACTCCGCAGTCACTGGAACCACTCCACGAACAGTTGCTGGCCTACCGTGAAAATACGGAGGGCTTGAAAGAAGCAATGCTTAAACACAAAGTAACCGGTGAATCAGAGTTTCAGCAGGCATTGGCAGCATATTATGAATTGGAATATAGAGATAATTTTAATGATGTTCCGGTTGTACGTGAATTTACGGAATTCATACCGATACGCTATGCCAAAAAAAATATATTCTTTCCACTGAAAAAAACTAGAAATACACTGGAAGTAGCCATAACAAATCCGGAACTCTCACAGCCTTTGGATGACCTGGCCCGACATTTCAAGTGCCATATTCAGTCGGTTATTTCACACAAACAGGCAGTGCTCGATTTGATCAATCGTGCTTATGATGAATCTTCTGCTTCAACCGAAGAAGCTGTTGACCTGCTTGATTCAGAAGAAACCTATGAAAACATTCTTGCTGTTGAAGAACCGGAAGATTTGCTGGATGCAACTGATGAAGAACCCATCAAACGTTTAGTGAACAGCCTCCTTTGGCAGGCGGCAAAAGATGAAGCTAGCGATGTTCACATTGATCCAACACCCCGTGAAACCATCGTTCGTTATCGAATTGACGGGGTGCTACAGCAAGTAACAGTTTTTCCACGTCAGGTACATGTAACGGTGATTAACCGGATTAAAGTCATGTCTCGCCTTGATATTGCCCAAAAAGGCCTGCCGCAGGACGGTCGTTCAATGGTACTGATTGCCGGAAGAAAAATTGACATACGCGTTTCGACTATACCGACTGTACATGGAGAGAAAATTGTCATGCGCCTATTGTTTCAAGAAGAAAAATTGATGCAACTGCGTCAACTTGGTTTGGCAAAATATATACTCCAACCATATCAAAATATGGTAAACAGCAGTGGCGGCATCATCCTTGTTACCGGACCTACCGGGAGTGGAAAAACCACTACCCTTTATGCTTCTCTTGCTGAAATAGATAATGAGGCCCGTAATATAATCACCATTGAAGATCCAGTTGAATACAAACTTTCGGGCTACAGTCAGATTGAAGTTAAGCCCAAAGTCGGTTTGACTTTCGCAAACGCCTTGCGTTCAGTTTTGCGGCAGGATCCAGATGTTATTATGGTAGGAGAAATGCGTGACACAGAAACCGCACAAATTGCCATTCAATCCGCATTGACCGGACATCTGGTTTTCAGCACGGTACACACCAACAGCGCTCCCGCTACAATCACCCGCCTGATCGATATGGGTATCGAGCCATTCCTCGTTTCATCATCAATCATCGGCGTACTTGCACAACGGTTGGTACGGCGTATTTGTCCGGACTGCCGCAAAAGCTACCAGCCGCATCCGGAACAACTCCGTGAATTAGGCATTAAAGAAGTCAGCTTCCGCAAACTGGACCGACGATTTTTCAGAGGTGACGGCTGCGATAATTGCCGACAAACCGGCTACCGCGGACGGATTGGAATTCACGAATTGCTGGTAATGAGCGAAGGTGTAAAAAATACTATCCTTGAAAGCAGCGACTCTGACACCATAAAAAAACAAGGCTTGAAAGAAAAAATGATTACCTTACGGCGTGATGGAGTAAACAAAATTCTACACGGTTTAACAACTGCTGAAGAAATTTTGTCGATAACTTCAGAGTAAATTTATATCTAAAATTTTTTAGTTCTGTAAAATCATGCTCGCATTTTTTGACCCGGAGCAATTCAAACATGAACCCAAATTTTCCCTTTTCAGCGGTGTTCCCAAACCTAATTCTGAAGTATCGGAAAGGGCGAAGGTTTTGCGGGATGCCCTGCTGCAACATGGGCATGAACTTAAAATTCCAAAACCGCACGGGATAATTCCTGTTGAAGCTGTACATCACCAGGATTATCTGCATTTTCTCAAAAACATCTATCGGCGCTGGCAGGAAATTCCAGGGGCTTCCGCAGAAGTGATTCCAAATATTCATCCTAACCGTACTGCCGGAAATATTCCGGAATCCGCTGTTGGACAAGCCGGATGGTACATGGCAGATACTGCTTGTCCAATTAGCAATGAAACCTGGAATTCTGCATTGGCAAGTGCTAACACGGCTGTTGGAGCCGCACAAGCTGTGTTGGACGGACATAACTCAGCTTATGCTTTGTCGCCCGCCGGGTCATCATGCTTTTGCTGATTTAGCCGGAGGATTTTGTTTTTTAAACAATTCAGCCATTGCCGCACAACATTTAAGATTGAACTTTCAGAAAGTTGTAATTCTTGACGTAGACGTTCACCACGGTAATGGTACCCAAAGTATTTTTTATCAGCGTGATGATGTCCTGACAGTTTCACTGCACGCTGACCCCGTCAGTTTCTATCCTTTTTTCTGGGGATATTCGCACGAACTTGGAGAAGGGAAAGGCTCCGGTTTTAATTTTAACTTTCCCTTGGTTCATGGAACTAAAGATGAAGAATACCTAAAAACACTAAATACGGCTGCACTGGACCACATTTCTGAGTTTTCTCCACAAGCAATGGTCATCGCTTTGGGACTGGATGCTTACGAAGGCGACCCTTACAATGGACTTGGTATCAGCACCGGAGGTTTTGAGAAAATTGCTTCGGAGATTGCAAAATTAAATTTACCAACCGTTTTAGTTCAGGAAGGCGGTTATCTTTCAGATGCACTTGGTGACAACCTGAACAGTTTTCTGGGCGGTTTTGAAAATGGTTGAAAATAATAACGTTTAAGATAAGATAGTAATTCGGCAGGTACTGAAAATAGATGCTGGTCTGAATAGTTAATNATTTTTTCGGGAAGCAATGATTTTAAAAACAAACGGCGAACGCCTCTGGGANTCGCTGATGGAAATGGCAACAATCGGCCCCGGAGAACGCGGCGGGAGCCGCCGACTTGCACTAACAGACGCTGACATCGAGGGACGGAACCTCTTCCGGAAGTGGGCAGATGANGCAGGCTGTACTNTTCGCCTGGACACAATGGGAAATCTATTCGCCCGCAGNAATGGGAAAAATCCGGAAGCGCCCCCGGTATTGGCCGGAAGTCATCTTGACACTCAGCCATCCGGAGGAAGATTTGACGGAATTCTCGGGGTGCTTGGTGCACTTGAGGTTGTCCGTTCCATGAACGATCTCAGGATTGAAACCGAAACTCCAGTCGAAATCGTAGTCTGGACCAACGAAGAGGGAGCGCGTTTTCCACCTGCGATGATGGGCTCAGGTGTTTTCACAGGTATTTTTGATCAGTCCGAAATNTACACGCATCTGGATCCTGACGGCTTTACAGTTGAGGAGGAGTTANGACGAACAAAACAGTTGGGTGATACACCCTGCAAGAGTTTNCCGATCCGGGCTTATTATGAACTGCATATCGAACAGGGGCCAATACTGGAGGCAGAGAACACAAGCATTGGTGTGGTCACTGGCGGTCAGGGGGCTTACTGGACACACATTACCCTNCATGGACAAGGTTCCCACGCAGGCACCACGCCGATGCACTTCCGCAAAGATCCCATCATGGGCGCTTCNCGAATTATAACGGGACTGCGTGAAATTGTNCTGAAGCAGCCGGGAGCAGTAGGTACGGTCGGACGACTGGAGACTAAACCTGCATCGATCAACTCTATTCCCGGACAGGTCTTTTTCACAGTTGATACCAGGCATCCTAACGAAGAAATCCTCGCAAACATAAATCTGGATTTGAAAAATTTAGTCAACTCTATTTGCTCAGAAGAAGGACTTGAGAATGAGTTCTCAATTATCTGGNAAGCCCCAACCATCAATTTTCATGAAGAGTGTGTTACAAAAGTCAGGAATGCTGCAGAATCNCTTGGATACAGTCATCGCGATATNGTTTCCGGAGCNGGTCACGATGCCTGTCAGATGAGCCACATTGCCCCTACAGGGATGATATTTATTCCATGCGAAGGAGGACTCAGCCACGATGAAGCCGAAAACACCACGCCCGAACAAGTAGTTGCAGGAGCAGATGTATTGCTAAATTCAATTCTTGCAAGCGCAAACCACTAAATTTAAAAAGGATGAGTATGAACTTTTTCTAACCGTTTTTACTTACTCAAATTTCTGAAACTTTTACTTTCTGTGGACAAACTTGAAGTTTCCGTAACTCTGGAAGACATCTGTTTTGAGATTGGACAAGCCGATGCCGATTTGATTCAAAAACAAGTACTTCAGCTTGCAGAATTTCGTGAAACGGAACGAACCTGGCAGGACAGCAGCTATTTACAGGAACTTCTTACTGCGGCTCGATACTTTTTTCCGGAATATGTTTTGGAACTTGAAGGAATGGCCAGATGCGCACAGGTCGAGTATGAAACACTCTTGGTCTGGAACTGCCGTGGTGATCTGCCACTGCCCGATGACGCAATTCCGGAATCCGCGAAACATTCTCCGGAAGGCTGCACAACCCTCCTTTATCCTGCAGCAAAAAGTTCTGTTACAGTAATCGCCCACAATGAAGACGGACAACCGGAACTGAATGGATATTGATCCTGGTTCAGTGTCAGACAGAAAAATGGTTCAAAGTTTTCCACTTTCCATTATCCCGGAATGCTGCCGGGTCACACGCTTTCCGTAAATTCGCATGGATTGGTGCAGACGAACAATAATTTCTGGGTTGATGACCTCCAATCCGGAATTCCTCATTGGTGTTAAATGATTAAAGAAAATGCAGAAGTTGTTGTTGTTGGAGGTGGAGTTATTGGAGTTTCATTAGCCTATGGAATGGTAAAAAAGGGAGCAAAAGTGATCCTTATTGATAAGGTTGATAACCGACT
>JGI24817J26689_1000433_pt1 | contig 10353 bp, 8 predicted proteins | sample METZYME_3_300m_FD_26689 | JGI IMG/M metagenome (IMG submission 26689) | reverse complement strand
CACCTGATACAACCGACCTATATAACTGCCTATCCGGAAGTGGTCTCACCGTTGTCCAGACGCAATGACGATGATTCTTCTCTGACTGATCGGTTTGAGCTGTTTATAGCGGGGCGGGAACTGGCTAACGGATTTTCAGAGTTAAACGATGCAGAAGATCAAGCGACACGATTTGAGCGGCAAGCAGTCGCGAAGTCTTCTGGAGATGAAGAGGCTATGTTTTTTGACCAGGACTACATCACCGCGCTGGAGTATGGTTTGCCACCAAACGCTGGCGGTGGGCTCGGTGTCGACCGTTTTGTAATGCTGTTGACGGGGTGCTCGTCGATCAGGGACGTATTATTGTTCCCACACCTGCGATCTGACAATAACAATTAAGGTGATCTGATCTGTTCTCCCAAGATGCTCTGATTGCCTGCGAATTGCCATGATCCGGCCACTGGAGCTGTTGATTGGGTTGCGCTATACCCGAGCCAAAAGGCGCAATCATTTTATCTCCTTTATCTCGATGACCTCAATGATCGGAATCGCGATCGGTGTGTGGGCATTGATCACTGTTCTCTCTATCATGAACGGCTTCGAACGCGAACTCAGAGAAAGGATACTTTCAGTCGCATCGCATGTCACTGTGAGCGGTCACAACGGATGGCTTAGCGACCAGGAGACAGTCAACCACGAGATCAGTAAACAACCGGAAATACTAGCCTCGGCACCTTTTATTCTCGGTCAGGGTCTTTTGATGGGTGGCCGAATGGTCAAAGGCGCTTTGATTCGAGGCGTGTTGCCTACAGAAGAGGCTGGTGTATCCAATTTGTCTGAGAGTATGAAAGATGGCAGTTGGAACGCCCTAGAGTCGGGAAAATGGCAGATTGTTCTCGGATCGGAACTCGCGCGACAACTGGGTGTGTCGGTGGGTCAGAAAGTAACCTTGGTTGCTCCGAAGGGTCAGATTACTCCGGCGGGGCTTTTGCCGAGGCTGAAACGATTTAACGTAGCGGGAGTTTTTGAGCTCGGCATGTACGAGCATGATAGCGGTTTAGCGATTCTGCATTTGGGTGACGCGGTTCGACTGTTTAAGACTGGGGGCCTGGTCAGCGGCCGGCGGTTGAAACTTACAGACCTATACCAAGCGCCCCGAATAAGAGAACAACTTTCCAGGTCTCTGGGAGCGGGGTACCGCGTAACTGACTGGACAATTCAACACGTCAATCTTTTCCGAGCGATAAAAATAGAGCGGCGGGTGATGTTCATCATCTTGCTGCTCATCGTTGCTGTGGCTGCATTCAATATCGTATCTACTCTGGTGATGCTGGTGACTGATAAGCGCTCAGACGTGGCTATTTTACGGACCTTGGGACTGGGACCGCGCAGGGTGATGGCAATTTTTATTATTCAGGGCACGCTGATCGGGCTTATCGGAACATTTATCGGCGGTATCTCGGGTGTAATAACCGCTGTAAATGTAGAAACCCTGGTCCCTTGGCTGGAGGGACTCTTTGCAATCGAGTTCTTTCCGTCAAGCGTATATGTAATCACTGACTTTCCGGCTCAGCTAAAGTGGAGGGATGTTTCCCAGATTGTTTCCATTTCATTTGTCTTGAGTGTGGTCGCAACGTTGTACCCCGCGTGGAGGGCTTCGAGAACTGACCCCGCTGAGGTTTTGCGATATGAGTAACCCGACTAATCCGATTCTGGAATGTTCCGGGCTATATAAATCGTTTACAGAGGCAGGCACCCTAGTTCAGGTACTTAGCGATATCAACCTGACAGTGGCAGCAGGTGAAACTATCGCGATCGTGGGCGCCTCGGGCAGCGGGAAGAGTACTTTTTTGCATTTACTGGGTGGCCTGGATAGGCCAACACAAGGCAGTGTTCAATTATGTGGTCAGCCACTGGCGGGCTTGAGTGAAAAGGCTATCGGCGTGCTTCGAAATCGGTCGCTTGGTTTTGTTTACCAGTTTCATCATCTCTTGCCGGAGTTTTCTGCTTTGGAAAACGTAGCAATGCCGCTATTGATTCGCGGCGAATCTCACACTTCAGCTTTATCTGATGCGTCGCAGTTATTGGAAAAGGTAGGCCTAAGGGCTCGAGAACATCATAAGCCAGGCGAACTCTCTGGAGGAGAGAGACAGCGAACTGCTGTAGCTCGTGCACTTGTTGGGCAGCCCGACTGTATCCTGGCCGACGAGCCAACAGGGAATCTTGATTACGAGACTGCAAATTCAGTTCAAGAGCTCTTTTTCACTCTCAATAGTGAGTTTGGCACGAGTCTTGTCATGGCCACCCACGATCTTGGGTTGGCACGGAAACTTGATCATANCTACAAACTAGCGAACGGAACTCTACAGAATATTTCTGCTTAGCCAAATAGCTTGATTGTCCGGCGATATCTCATAAAATGTAGACAGTAAAGATCAAGGACGATATCAGCGGGCAAGGATGCCTCGAATACTTGTCATAGCGTTAGCTTATACGGTTGGCGCACTGTTTATTCATTTGTGCGTCTCGTTGACCCCGCTTTTGTGGGTCTGTTGTGCAGTGTTTCTGTGCTTTGTATTCGTAAGGGGATGGACTCGTTATTTGGTTTGTATAGGGTTCGGCATGTTGTGGGCCACAGTTTATGCGCAGCATCAGTTAGAAAAACGTCCCGACCGGCATTTCCTATACCAACCAGTTACTGCAGTCGGAGTAGTAAACAGTATCCCTATTGCTAGAACGACTCACACACAGTTCGACTTTAGACTTCATCGGCTAACCGACGGGACAGTCACAAGTGCCAGGCGGAGTAACGTTCGACTGCGTTGGTACGGGGATCGACCGATACTCGAACCAGGGCAGAAGTGGCACCTACAGATAAAGATAAAGCCTGTTCGTGGGTATCGCAACGTGGGCACCCATGACCGGGAATTGATGTATTTCAGAGATCACATTCAGGCAACAGGCTATGTGTATAAGGCAATTCCTCTACTGATAGGAAAGGCTGAATCAGAGAATTTTGTTCTCTCCCTCCGTAATCGTCTCCGGTTAAAGATTCAAGATGTCTTGGGAGAGAAACCTGCTCTAGGTATTATTTTGGCACTTGCTATAGGGGAGCGCTCGGCCATTTCTGCACAACAATGGAAGATCTTTCGAATGTCCGGCATAGGGCATCTGATGGCGATTTCCGGTTTGCACGTTGGTTTAGCAAGTCTTTTTGGTTGCCTCATTATTCGGTTACTGTGGCGTGTAGGCCTATTGTCAGGCGGTAGGATCCCACGCCCTCATCTGGTGTCAGCAGGAGGTCTTTTGCTTGGGTTGGCCTATGCGGCTTTAGCTGGCTTCCCGCTCCCGGCGGTAAGGGCGTTGACTATGTTATCCACGTATACGGTTGTAGCTGTCTTGGCTAATCGGATGTATCGCCCTGAAGTATTCCTTGGTCTTGCAATGCTAACGGTGGGCATACTGAACCCGATAGACGTTAGTTCAGCTGGGTTTTGGTTGTCTTTTGTAGCCGTGTGGGTAATCTTCCGCGCACAAAAGGTTTACCGAAACAAATTTTCGACAGTGAGTCACGATTCAGTTGGAAACGAGTCGGCTAGATATGCGGTTCGGAATTATGTATTCACCCTATGCGTCATCCAATTTGCATTATTTGTCGGCTTACTGCCTGTACAAGCATTGTATTTCGGAAACTTGTCGCTCGTTTCACCATTCATAAATCTATTTTATGTTCCAGTATTTGGGTTGCTGGTTATCCCAATGATTCTGAGTGGTTGCTTTGGCCTACTCTTCATTAATGAGTCAATTGGCGGAGGGCTTTTAACCGCCAGTGGGTGGTTGATAACCTGGCTTTTGAAGCCCCTTAGCTTGCTTACTCAGTTCAATTCTTCCACCCTAGATCTATCCAACAACAGCCAACTACTCTTGGTTGTAGGGGTTTTAGTAGGCACGATCCTTTATGTCAGAAAGCTCCGAATATTCTTAATAGGAACTATGACAGTGATTCTATTGATGGGCTCAACGCCTACTTCCGGCCTTAGAAACCATGAAGTACAGATGCGGGTTTTTGACATTGGTCAAGGACTGGCGATTCTGGTTCAGACACGCGATCACGCAATGCTGTTTGATACCGGACCAAGCTTTGGACAGTTCAGTACAGGAGAACGAGTGCTGCTACCGGCGCTCAGGCGGCACGGGGTCACCCGGTTGGATCGAATAATAGTAAGCCACGTCGCGGCAGATCATGCGGGCGGGCTGGAGGCTATATTACTCAACCTGGCTGTGGATGATATTCTATCGGGGGAAGCTGACAGGCTCGAAGGTAGTCGACGATGTCGCTCTGGAGAGACCTGGTTCTGGAACGAAGTCGAATTCCGAATTTTGTGGCCAGTTGGTGACGCTCGTCTTAGCTCCAACGATCGTTCGTGTGTTGTGCAGGTCATTAGCGGTGGTGGACGCATTCTTCTGACTGGGGATATCGAGGCAAAAGCTGAACAGGCTCTGGTCAGAGACTACGGAACCGAACTAGAATCCTCGGTACTGGTAGTACCGCACCACGGATCGAACACCTCATCTACACTATCTTTCCTATCCGCTGTACGGGCGAAAATTGCGGTTGTGAGTGCGGGCTCGCATAATCGCTATGGGCACCCCAGTCCAGAGGTGATCGACCAATATGAACGACTGGGTATCCGCTTGCTTAATACTGCACGGTACGGAGAGATCATCATCAAAAGTGGTAACAGAAGAAATACGGTTCGCACCTGGGCCCGACATCATCGACGTTTCTGGCACAGTTGATNCCAAACTCACCNTAACACACCGATTGAGTAGANATTGTCGGTAGAATCACAACCAATACGGTAACCCAAGGCACGCGAGGCCCATTAGATGTTCGAACTAATCAGTAGCGGTGGGTGGCTAATGGTGCCGATCATTTTGTGTTCTGTGATCTCCGTTGCCATCATTATCGAACGATTATGGACCCTGAAGAAAGACAGTGTTGCTCCGGCGGACCTCGTTATAGATATTGAACACTTGCTGGAGCAACATCAACTAACAGATGAGCGACTTGAGGAACTCGAACACAGTTCATATCTCGGTCGAATTCTCGTTGCAGGACTGTCTTTTTCTAATCAAGCGCCTGCCGATATCCGCAGGTCGATCGAAGAGGCGGGGCGGCACGTTGTCCATGAACTTGAAAAATACCTCAATGCGTTAGGCACTATAGCCGCAATAACACCCCTGTTGGGACTGCTTGGAACGGTGATTGGGATGATCAAGGTGTTTGCGGCAATTACTGCAGTTGGTGTGGGTAATCCTCAAATTCTGGCGGGGGGCATCTCAGAAGCTTTGATCACAACTGCGGCAGGTTTATCAGTGGGTATACCAAGTCTCATGTTCCACCGTTATTTCAAGGGAAAAATCAATGAACTCACCGTNGANATGGAGCAACATGCGTTACGACTGCTGAACCTGATGCAAGGAAGTCAGAAGCCGTGAGATTCTCGCAGTATCAAGAAGAAGAAGTCGGAATCAGTTTAACGCCTTTGATTGATGTTGTATTCCTGCTTTTGATCTTTTTCATGGTTTCGACGACGTTTTCNAAAGAATCTCAGTTGAACCTGCGATTGCCGACTAGTGATCTCCCTTTAGAGACAACGCTGGAGGAGCAGGTAATTGTGATNAGTATTTCAGAGCAGGGCCAATATGTTTTGAAGCGTGGAAGCGATTCATCGACTAAGAAGTTTAATGGTAGTGACGCAGCAGAATTGTCTGAGCAATTGCTGGCCCTTGCTTCGGGGTGGGAGGACCCAGTCGTTATCATTCGCGCAGACCGAATGGCTAGCCATCAGTCGGTTATGACAGCGTTGGATGCTGCTCAACGGGTTGGTCTTCTCAAGCTGACGTTTTCAATGCAAAAACAACATTGAGTATCTTGATTCGGTTAGCCCATTGAGCGGACTGCGTATATTCCGGCGACTACTTGGCCATGTCTGGCCCTATCGACTGGTGTTTGCGTTGAGCATAGTCGGCATGATTCTTGTCGCTGCTGCGGAGACGGCGTTTGCCGCACTACTAAAACCAATCATGGATGGTGGGTTTATCGAACGCGATGCCGCTATGATCAAATGGGCACCAGGTGTGCTGGTCATCATTTTTTTGGTGCGTTCGTTTGGGTCTTTTTCTGACCAGTACTGTATATCCAGGGTATCCCGCTATGTGGTTTATGACTTAAGGACTTTGATGTTCGATCGCATGATCCGACTACCCAGTCGATATTTTGACCAACATCCGTCATCACTTTTGGTGTCTAAGCTTGTTTATGACGTCGAACAAGTTGCTGTAGCTAGTTCGATAGCAATACGGATATTTGTCAAGGACAGTATTTTGTGTATTGGGTTGCTGAGCTGGATGGCTTATCTGAGCTGGCAGCTCACGCTTGTTTTTCTGGTAGTCACTCCGATTGCGGCGATCATAATGCAAAAAGCTAACCGGCGATTCAGAAAGACAAGTGAAGCTATCCAGCGATCAATGGGTTGGATAACTCACTCAGCAAAAGAAGCATTCCAGGGGCATCGCGTTGTCAAAGCTTATGGCAGTTACGACCACGAAAATGAACGGTTTGAACAGGCAAACCGTGATAACCGGGCACAGTCGATGCGAAAAGCTTTGGTGGCATCCGTCAGCGTTCCGCTGTTGATTTTTTTCGCGGGCGTAACGGTGGCGGTTATTATTTATCTTTCAATGAGTGGAGTTATCAAGTCGCTTGTTAGTCCTGGTACTTTTGTTTCCTATCTTGGTGCGATCCTGTTGCTAATGGGTCCGGTCAAGCGCCTTGCCCGCGTAAATGAACACCTTCAAACCGGTGTAGCCGCTGCCGAGAGCGTTTTTGAGGTGCTCGACAAACCGATCGAGGAAACTGGCGGCAGCAAGATGGCTGAAAATATTACCGGAGACATCGAATTCAGAAATGTCACGTTTCAATACGAAATGACTGACAACAATGCGTTGAGGGATGTCTCGTTTCGAATCAATCGCGGTGAGACTGTGGCGCTTGTCGGTGCTTCAGGTAGTGGCAAGACGAGTATTGCTTCTCTACTGCTGGGATTTTATCGCGCTCAGCAGGGTGCAATACTGATTGATGGGTCACCCATAGAAGACTATCAAGTTGAGTTTCTGCGCTCCCAGATTGGTTTTGCATCACAAGAGGCAGTGTTGTTTGACGGTTCGATTGAAAGCAATGTCGCTTACTCGGCTGCTCAAATTGATGAGAAGGTGCTTGCTGAGGTGGTTGAAGCATCCAAGATATCGGTCTTTTCTGATAAGTTGCCTGATTTGTTGAAGACGTCTATTGGGGAACAGGGTGTTAGGCTTTCTGGCGGGCAAAGGCAGAGGCTCACGATCGCCCGAGCACTCTACAGATGTGCGCCGATTCTCATCATGGATGAAGCAACTTCTGCACTGGATAACGTTTCCGAGAGTCAGGTTAAGGAAGGGATCAAGGCACTGTCTGCTGAACGAACCGTACTGATAATTGCGCACCGCTTAAGTACGGTGGTCGAGGCTGATCGAATACTGGTTTTGCAGGACGGCAGGGTTGTGGAACAAGGCACGCATCGGCAGTTACTGGAGATGGATGGTCATTATGCCGCGCTGCATGTTCGGCAGGAAAGAGGGGAGCTTGAGAGTACGGATCACAATGCCTGATGAGTGCAGTTCCCAAATCGTTGGTTAGGTCGTGGTATGCCCCGACGTGGGCTACTGCTCTACTCATGCCGGTGAGTTTTCTTTATCGGCTTTTCATCGCGACTCGGCATCTATTGTATAAATCAGGTGTATTTACGGTCCAGGATTTCGATGTACCGATTGTCGTGGTTGGTAACCTGACTGTTGGTGGTACAGGTAAGACGCCGCTACTCATTCACCTAGCAAAGGAGTTGGTGGCGCATGGATACAAACCCGGGATAGTAAGCAGGGGGTACGGCGCTAAAGGGTCCTACCCGGTTCGGGTAACGCCAGATACGGAAGTAGTGCGCAGTGGTGATGAACCGCTGCTTATCGCCCGCAGCATCAACGTACCGGTTGTCGTTGACCCAGATCGTGTGAATGCTGTGAGTGAAGTCTTAAAAACAGGCTCCATAGATATTGTGTTATCAGACGATGGTCTCCAGCACACTCGACTGGGGCGCCAACTCGAGATAGTAGTCATCGATGGTAAACGTGGACTCGGCAACGGTCTACTACTGCCTGCAGGTCCATTGAGAGAGTCCCCGAAACGGCTAGACACGGTGAACGTTGTAGTGCGTCACGGTGGAGTGCCCAAGCCTGGTGAATCTTCCATGGAGACGAGTTTAGGAACTGTAGTCAATATCAACGACGGGCGAGAGTCGACTTTAGACTCCTTTAGACAGAAACAATGTGTGGTCATAACTGCTATCGCGGACCCCGATCGATTCTTCCAGCAGCTATCCGATGAAGGCCTTCAGTTCGAACGGATTGAATTTCTTGACCATCATTATTTTTCTTTCGAAGATCTGCAAAACTACCAAAACTCGACTGTTCTGATGACAGAAAAAGACGCTGTAAAATGTCAGACCCTGGCCGGACAAGACTGGTGGCAGGTACGCCAGGAAGTCAGAACCGATGGTGGGGTTGTTGAATTAGTGCTTCAAGCAGCAGGAGGTGGATCGGTCGTATGAGTTTTTCCTACCATATCGTGATTCCAGCGCGTTTCGATTCACAAAGACTGCCCGGAAAACCATTGCTCGATGTCGCGGGTAAGCCCCTAATCCAGCGGGTTTATGAATGCGCGCTTCAAAGCGACGCAGACACTATTACCGTTGCTACTGACAACCAACAAATCTTTGATGCCGTAGAGGCCTTCAATGGTACGGTTTGCATGACCCGTAAAGATCACCTGAGCGGTACAGACCGGGTTGCGGAGGCAACACAACTGTTGGGTTTGGCTGACGACTCTCTTGTCCTTAATCTTCAAGGAGATGAACCCCTGATTTCGCCTGTTTTGATCAATCAGGTAGCACGGGAACTGGTTAAAACACCTGACGCCATGATCTCCAGCGCCTGTTGCCCGATCCAATCTCTAGCGGAGTACGAGGATCCTAATGTTGTGAAAGTTGTCCGAAATCACCGGCAACTTGCTGCGTATTTTTCAAGGGCGCCGATCCCTTGGATTCGCGATGGCGAATCATCCGATCACGCGAACATGCATTGGTCGGAGGCCCGCCGGCATTTGGGCATCTACGCTTATCGCGTGGGCTACCTCATACGCTTTTGCGAACTGACGCCCGCGCCAACAGAGCTGACTGAGAAACTAGAACAACTCAGGGCGCTGTGGCATGGTGATGCCATAGTGGTGTGTGATGCGAGTGAGATTCCAGGCCCAGGGGTAGACTCCGCGCAGGATCTTCGCCGAGTTGCCGAGTATTTCGAGTCACTGCCAGCAACACATTGAAATCCACTACTGAGTGAGACAATGATAGGGCCCCTCATGGTAGGTCTAGAAGGCCAATCGTTGTCGGCCCAAGAGCGCGAGTGGTTAGCACACCCATCGGTCGGGGGTGTAATCCTTTTTAGTCGAAACTATGTTAACCCGGTACAACTGACTGATCTCGTAGCCAGTATAAAGGCCATCAAATCACCGAAGTTACTGGTAGCAGTTGATCAGGAAGGGGGTAGGGTTCAAAGGTTTGTTGCTGGGTTTACTCCATTGCCGGCGCAGCATCAAATTGGAGTGCTTTTTGAAAACGATCCCACCGGCGCTGAGGAACTGGCATGGATTCTAGGGCGAGTCATGGGATTGGAATTGAGAGCAGTTGATATTGATATCAGCTTTGCACCGGTAATCGACCTATTTAGACGCGACAGCAATGCGATTGGCGACCGAGCATTCCATGCGGATCCAGATGTGGTCATTTGTTTGGCAGGTGCCTTATGCGCCGGGATGCGAGCCTCTGGGATCACACCGATCGCCAAGCATTATCCCGGTCACGGCAGCGTCACAGCTGATTCTCACCTCACGTTACCGTTAGATCCCAGGTCGATCGAGACAATTAGATCTACAGATTTGAAGCCATACAGTGCTTATCGGGAAGTCGGTTTCAAGGGATTGATGACGAGTCATGTGATGTATCCTGCGATTGATAATCAACCAGCTACGTTTTCTACTCGATGGATTCAAGAGATTCTTCGCGAGGACTTGGGATTTACAGCCGCAGTATTCAGTGACGACCTGAATATGGCAGCCGCTCAAACGATCGAGGATATCCACACACGTGTTTTATGCGCGCTTACAGCCGGTTGCGACATGCTTCTGTTATGCGACAACACGGCCGACCTGGATGCTATCCTGGA
>JGI24817J26689_1000423_pt1 | contig 10444 bp, 9 predicted proteins | sample METZYME_3_300m_FD_26689 | JGI IMG/M metagenome (IMG submission 26689) | reverse complement strand
CACCATTCTTGAATCCGAATTCAACAAGCCTGGTAAGGGACAAGCATTCAATAAACTAAAGTTGAAGAATTTGAAAAACGGTAAAGTTCTGGAAAAAACAGTAAAAATCGGCGTCAGTCTTGAGCAGGCCGATGTAGTGCTCAGGGACATGCAATATCTCTACAATGACGGTAACCAATGGCATTTCATGGATGTCGAATCTTATGAGCAATTCCCAGCTTCTCTAGAGGCAATCCAGAATGCACAACAATGGCTAAAGGAGGAGGCCATCTGTATGGCGACTCTGTGGAATAATGAACTTATTGCAGTAGAGCCTCCCAATTTTATCGAAGTCAAAGTTATAAAAACAGATCCAGGTTTACGGGGAGACACAACACAAGGTGCTTTTAAGCCAGCACAAATTGAAACCGGTGCAAAATTAAGAGTACCCCTGTTTATTAACCAGGACGAATACATCAAGGTAGATACTAGAACTGGTGAATATGTTTCGAGGGTAAAGGGATAAAATTCAATGCGATATAAAATTATTTATTATTTAATCGTTTTCTTGCTATTGATGGCAATATTTCTAGGGGTCAAAAACATCCTATTGCCCTTTTAGATGCTTTATTTTCAGCGATCATCTTCCTTGTCCTTCGTAGATGGTGAATTACGTTTGCTGAAGTAACTGAATGATTTGATTAGCAGCACAATGACCAACACCAATACCACGATCATGCCTTCCATCTGATTTCCCCACAATTGTTTGCCTTACTCAACATTACTCCTACCCTTGCAAAGGCTCAAGTTTGCTTGCCAATCTTAATCTTCAATAGTTGGAGATTTGGGCAATAATTTCTCCCATTTTTAGGTTTTCACCCACTTTAAGAGTATCAAGCCATTGCAATTGAGAGGTTTTAGGAAAAAGTAGCAAAACAGTTGAGCCTAAATTAAATCGCCCCATTTCTTCTCCTTTGGACAGCAAAACCTTCGTTGGACGTTCGTCATGTTTTGGATGTCCTAAATGATAAGAAGTGGTGATCGAAGACACATTTAATGCAGCAACTAAAATTAAAATGAAAGGTGAGATTGAGTTGTCAAAGACATTAAGTAATCTTTGGTTTTTGATATATAAATTGGTTATTTTTGTAAGAGATTTTTGGTTTACAGGAAATATTTTTCCTGGGATGAGCTTGCTATTTTTCAATGTTCCATCAAGGGGCATGTGAACTCTGTGATAATTATTGGGAGCTAGATAAATGGTAGCGAAATACCCATTCAGATACTCAACAGTTAATTCCTCATTTTTATCGACCAATTGTTTTAGTGAGTAATATGAGTTTTTTAATTGAACAATTGTATCCCCATGTATTCTGCCAAAGGCAACTACAATGCCATCAACAGGAGAAACAACCTCATGTTTCGAGCCCATAACCGGTCTGAGTTCTGGCTTGATTTCTCTTGTAAAAAAGTCGTTAAAAGTTGAATAATCTTTTGTTGCGTCTCTTTGAAATTCGCCCAAGTCAATTTTGTACCTATGGATAAACCATTCAATCAAGGTGTTTTTTATTATTCGAATCCTGATTCGGGATAATTTATAGACCCACCAGGATAAAATTCTTGATGAACTAATCATTTGAGTGATTGTAAAATATTTTTCAACGGCTGGCTTTTTCTTGTGTGTTCTAATGTAACATCGAAGAATCATGAATAATATTAGTTTGAAACCATGGAGTGTCGAATCAAAGGCCATTGATTTGATTCAGGAAGTTGCACAACTTTTTGTTGAGCACGATCTATGCTTCGGTCATGGTACGGACAACCCTTTGGATGAAGCAAAAACCTTGGTTTTTTTTGTTCTCGGCGTCGACTACATTGATGCAGAAGAATCCAGTTCCAAAAGGATTTCTTGTGAAGAGTTTGAGCGTATCAGGGATCTGGTTAACCAAAGAATTTGTGACAGGAAACCGCTCGCTTATTTGACTCAAGAAGCTCTTTTTTGTGGACATAAGTTTTATGTTGATGAGAGGGTATTGGTTCCAAGGTCACCCATTGCCGAACTCATNCAAAATCAATTCACTCCTTGGATAGAAGCTAATTCGGTGCAGTTCGTTTTGGATATTGCAACCGGGAGTGGCTGTCTGGCTATTGCTATTGCCAAAAGTTTTCCAGGTGTAGAGGTGGTGGCGAGTGATGTTTCAAAAGCAGCGCTAGAAGTTGCAAACATCAATATTGATAGGTTGTTTGTAGGAGAACAGGTAACTTTGGTTGAATCAGATTTATTTGAAAATGTAGAGGGTGAATTTGATGTGATTGTTTCAAACCCACCTTACGTCAGTTCGAAAAACTATCAAGACTTGCCAGCTGAATATCTTCAAGAGCCGGGATTAGCACTTGTTGCAGAAGACAGTGGACTGGATTTTATTAGCAGAATACTGCATGATGCTCCTCCATTTCTCAAAGATAATGGAATACTGGTTATAGAGATGGGTGAAGCGGCAAAGGCAGCTGAAAGAATGTTTCCTTACCCTTTTAAGTGGGTTCAGTTGGAGAAGGGCGGGGAAGGCATTGCAGTGATTGAGGCAAAACATCTCAAATAGTTTTTAGTTACAATAGGTAGGTTATAAATGAGGTTAAACCATGGCTGGCAATACAATAGGTAAATTATTTACAGTCACAACATCCGGGGAGAGTCACGGTCCTGGAATGAGTGCTATTNTTGACGGGTGCCCGCCTGGCTTATCCCTTTGTGAGGAAGACATACAGGCGGAACTGGAGAGGCGAAGGCCCGGTAAGTCAAGATTTACTTCACAAAGGCGAGAGCCTGATCAGGTGAGGATCGTGTCCGGTATTTTCGAAGGCGTAACCACTGGAACTCCAATCAACTTAGTCATTGATAATGTTGATCAAAANCCAAAAGATTATTCGGCAATTAAGGACAAATTCAGACCTGGNCACGCTGATTTTACCTATTATCACAAATATGGTATTCGAGATTATCGGGGTGGTGGCAGGTCTTCAGCTAGAGAGACAGTGATGAGGGTTGCTGCAGGAGCCATTGCGAAGAAGTACCTTGGTGAAAAACATGGAATTGATATTTATGGTTTTTTGAGTCAATTGGGACCGATCAAAGTTGACTGCATTGATAGAGAGGTTATTGATACGAACCCATTTTTTTCAGCAGATCCTGGGAAAATCACAGAGTTGGAAAATTTTATGGATCAACTCAGAAAAGAGGGAGACTCCATAGGCGCAAAAATTGATGTTGTGGCAATTGGGGTACCAGTCGGTTTGGGAGAACCAGTGTTTGACAAGCTAGAGGCCGATATCGCCCATGCACTGATGAGCATCAATGCAGTAAAAGGGATTGAAATAGGGGCAGGATTTTCCGTNGTTACCCAAAGAGGAAGTGAGCATCGAGATGAGATTGATGCCTCTGGATTCAAACAAAACAACTCCGGCGGCACATTGGGTGGCATTTCATCCGGTCAAGATATTCTTGCAAGTATTGCTCTTAAACCAACATCCAGCATCATTAAAGCCGCCAATACAATTGACAAGCAAGGAGCTAAAACAGAAATCGTCACTAAGGGCCGTCACGATCCCTGTGTGGGTCTTCGAGCAACACCAATTGCTGAAGCCATGCTTGCAATTGTCTTGATGGATCATTTTTTACGTCATCGGGCTCAAAATGCCGATGTTAAAACTTAATTAAACTTGTCTGCTGCAAAATCATGTCTGGATACAATGTAGCTGTTGTTGGTGCCACAGGGCTGGTTGGAGAAACAATCATTTCAATATTGGAGGAAAGAAATTTTCCTGTTGAAAATATTGTCCCTCTCGCGAGTGCTCGTTCTGTTGGCAGGGAAGTGAACTACCGTGATGAAAGAATTCCCATAGTTGAATTGGAATCTTTTGATTTCGGAGGTATGGATTTTTGTTTTTTCTCTGCAGGAGCCGATATTTCAAGTACATTTGTTCCCATCGCAACAGAACAAGGAGCAATTGCCATTGATAATACCTCGGCTTTTCGGTACGAGGATGATGTTCCCTTAGTCGTTCCCGAAGTCAATGCAGATGCTCTGGCTTCATACACGACTCGAAATATAATTGCGAACCCAAATTGTTCTACCATTCAACTGGTTGTAGCTTTGGCACCGATTCATAAGATCGCAAGGATAAAAAGAATTAATGTGGCCACATATCAATCAGTATCCGGTGCAGGGAGGCAGTCTGTTGAATTGCTGAATCAACAGATTGAAGCAAGTTTGAATGATATTGATGGGAGTTGGGAGCAGCTGTTTGCTTTTAATGTAGTTCCCCAGATTGATGCCTTTCAAGAAAACAGTTTCACCAAAGAAGAAATGAAGCTGGTCTGGGAGACGCAAAAAATTCTCAATGATTACGAACTTCTGGTGAATGCAACAGCAGTCAGGGTTCCAGTTAGAGTAGGGCACGCAGAGGCAGTAAACATAGAAACTGAGATTGGTATAACGCCNGATCAGGTTAAGGATATTTTATCTCAATCACAGGGGATCAAAGTTATTGATGATGTCAGCAAAAGCTCCTATCCCACACCAAGAACGCATGGGGATCAAACCGATGATGTATTTGTAGGTAGAATTCGAAAAGACCATACCTTAAAGAACGGGATTAATTTATGGGTTGTTGCAGATAACTTAAGAAAAGGTGCCGCACTAAACAGCATCCAGATAGCAGAGGCACTGATACAAAGCTATATTTGAAAAACCTTGTTCAATGTTTAGGGTAGACTAGAAAAGTAGTTGATTAAACTGGTTGAGCATAAACATGAGTTGGTTTGAGAAAATAGTTCCTTCAAGAATCAAGACAAGGAAAAAACAGCGATCCAAGTCCGTTCCAGAGGGCGTTTGGATGAAATGTCCTGCATGTAAAAAACAACTCTATCGTGCAGAAATCGAAAAAAATTTATTTGTTTGCAATAAATGTAATCATCACATGAGGATTAGTGCACGCGAACGTCTGAATCAATTTCTGGATCAAGAATCACAGTCAGAGTTGTTTCCCAACATTGTTTCTGTGGATCCGTTGAATTTCAAAGACACAAAAAAATACAAAGACAGATTGATTCAGTCCAAGGAAGTTACTGGTGAGAATGACGCTCTGTTAGTTATGGAAGGCACTCTGAATAATATTCGGGTCGTAGCTTGTGCTTTTGAATTTAAATTTCTTGGAGGCTCAATGGGATCTGTCGTCGGTGAAAAATTTGTCCGAGCAGTAGATCGAAGCATTGAGAATGGTTCCCCATTAATTTGTTTCAGTTCAAGTGGCGGTGCTCGTATGCAAGAAGCATTCTTATCGTTAATGCAATTGGCAAAAACTACCTCAGCCTTGGTTGATTTAGCTGCCAAGAGAATTCCTTTTATTTCCGTTTTAACTGACCCAACTACAGGTGGGGTTTCTGCAAGTTTGGCAATGTTGGGGGATATAAACATCGCTGAACCCGGTGCATTGATTGGATTTGCAGGCCCAAGGGTTATCAAAGATACAGTGGGACAGAAACTGCCAAGTGGTTTCCAGAGTAGTCAATTTCTTATGGAAAAAGGAGCGCTGGACATGATTGTTGATCGCAGGGAGATGAGAGAAACAATCATAGAATTGATTCAAATACTGACTCATTCCAAAACATAAGAAAAAATTAGTTTAACTTGTTATTAATAGGGTAGTTTTTGTTTATGGAAAATTGGGGACTTTCAGAATGGCTCCATTGGCAGGAAGCACTCAATCCAAAAGAAATAGATCTCGATCTGCAAAGAATACAGATTGTGGCATCAAGACTGGAGATTCTACCACCTGAAAATCTTACATTTTTAATTGGTGGGACAAACGGAAAGGGAACTACACTCGCTCTAATTGAAGACATGTTAATCCAAAAGGGATTAAGGGTAGGCAGTTATACATCGCCGCATTTGATTAACTACAACGAACGAATTTGTGTTAACAAAAAACCCATAAGTGATTCAAGAATGATTGAATCGTTTAGGCTCGTTGAATCCGTCAGGGAAGACGTCCTTTTGACCTATTTTGAATTTGGCACTTTAGCAGCCTTTATAACCCTAAATGATCTAAACTGCGATGCTTGGCTCATTGAGGTAGGATTAGGCGGTCGGTTGGATGCAACGAATATCATTTCACCCTCAATCTCTATAATTACAAACATAGCTTTGGATCATCAGGAGTGGTTGGGCACTTCACTGGAAGAAATCGCCAAAGAAAAAGCCGGAATAATAGCTGTAAAAACTCCCTGTATTTTTGGGGATTCATTTTTACCAGAGAGCATAGAGCAGACAGCTTTAGAAAAGGAGTCTGATTTGCATGTACTGGGTAGGGATTATGATCTACGGTACCTTAAACAGCGGACAAGAGGTGATCAGGATCACACAGTTTGGAATGGTCAGGATAGTGTTATCAATGCCATAAGAATCCCATCACATTGGGCAGAGGGAGAATATTCTGATTTAGCTATTGCCCTGATGGCAATTGAGATAGTGGATGCTCAATTATTACCAACAACAAAAGAATTGAACCAACTTTTAAAAAATTTTTCCGTACCAGGAAGGTTTCAAATCATTGAGAAAAAGCAAACTTGGATTCTCGATGTGGCACACAACCCTCATGCTGCAAGAAATTTGAACTGGAGACTGCACAGTCTAGATTTTCAGGAAAACAATATAAATCTTTTAAAAAATGGTCGTTCGAAATTTACTGTTCTTTTGAGCATGATGCAGGATAAAGACGTTATTGGTTTTGTTAAAGAAATAGATCAACCATTCGTTACAGACTGGATAGTGTGTGAAATGGATACACCAAGATCTTATTCGGCAGAAGTGTTACAAAAGAAATTAATTGATTATGGTATTGCTAATGTTACAGCTGAACCTGAGCTCCTTGCAGCATTCAGTAATATTAAAAATAGTACGAAAAAAAATGATAGGATACTGGTAACTGGTTCCTTTGAAATCGTGGGTCCCGCAAAGAAATGGTTAGACTCAGAGTGATTCTCTTATGAATGAAAAATTAATAGGTTTGCTACTGTGGTAGTGATTCAATAATGATTTATCATATCGTTTTTCCTAACTTATCTTTTCCGATAATGATTTTTGGCTCAGAAGAAATGATATCAATTTTGGATTTTACTCTTGTTGGCACTTTAGCAATTTCCACAGTTGTTGGGTTTTTTAGAGGATTTGTTTCTGAAATTCTTTCTTTACTGGTCTGGGTCATCGCATTTTGGGCCACTTTCAGTTTTGACGATAATCTAGGCAACTACTTTCTTTCTTCAATTGAGTCGGAAGCTTCTCAAATTTGGTTGTCTCGTTTGATAATAATAGCAATCGTTTTAATAATTGGGGGAATCATTAATAAATTGTTATCAAAAATTGTAAGTTGGAATTTTACTGGTAATTTATTATTCGGCATTTTATTTGGTTTCTTTAGAGGTCTAGTTTTTATAGCTATCATTATTATGATTCTTGAAGACACTAGATTGTATAGTGAACCTTGGGTGCAAGATGCAATTCTCCTTGAATATGCAGAAAATATCACCGATTTTGTTACTAACTTGTTTTTGAATTACCATGACCCCGTCGAGACCATAATGTTTGAAAAGGAAATTTAATAAAATGTGTGGAATAGTTGGTTTAGTTTCAAAACATGATGTTAATCAAGACTTATACGATGCATTGACTGTCCTCCAGCATAGAGGACAAGACGCCTCTGGAATTATGACCGACGATCAAGGTGTTTTATGTCTAAGGAAAAGCAACGGTCTGGTCACCGATGTGTTTTCTGAAAAGCACATGTTGAGGTTGCAAGGTAATATCGGCATCGGCCATGTTCGTTATCCAACTGCAGGTTCTCTCAGTTCAGTCGAAGCTCAACCGTTTTATGTTAATTCACCCTATGGAATTTGTCTGGCTCATAATGGCAATTTGGTCAACACAGATAAATTAAGACAGCATTTAAATTTGGTGGATAGAAGGCACCTTAATACCCAATCTGATACAGAGGCTTTGCTAAATCTTTTTGCCCATGAATTGCAAAAGGATTACCAGAAAGAACTGACCGCGGAATCTGTGTTTCGAGCAGTTAAAGGTGTTTTTGAGAGTTCTTCTGGAGGTTATGCAGTGGTATCAATGATCTTGAATAAAGGCTTGGTTGCTTTCCGAGATCCAAATGGCATCCGTCCAATTGTTATTGGCACCAGAGAATCAGATCAAGGTACTGAATACATGGTCGCTTCCGAAAGTGTTGCTTTGGATGTCCTAGGATATAAACTTCTCAGGGATATTTTGCCTGGCGAGGCAATTTTCATTGATACTGATGGTAATTTTTCTTCACAACAGTGTGTTGAACAAAAAAGTTACACACCTTGTATTTTTGAGTTTGTGTATTTTGCCAGACCCGATTCTATTATTGATGGAATGTCTGTTTACAAGTCGAGACTTAGAATGGGGGAAAACTTAGCTCAAAGTATTATTGCTAAAGGTCTTCATCATGATGTAGATGTGGTAATACCAATCCCTGATACTAGCCGAACCAGCGCCCTCCAAGTTGCTCATCATTTAGGGGTTAAATACAGAGAAGGTTTTATAAAAAATCGTTACATTGGCAGAACTTTTATCATGCCTGGGCAGGCAATACGAAAGAAATCAGTTCGCCAAAAGCTAAACCCTATTGACCTTGAGATCAAGGACAAGAATGTTTTATTGATTGATGACTCGATTGTAAGAGGAACGACATCAAGGCAAATTATTCAAATGGCAAGGAAAGCTGGCGCAAAGAAAGTATTTTTTGCTTCGGCTGCTCCACCAGTTAGATACCCCAATGTTTATGGCATCGACATGCCAGCTGCCTGTGAATTGATTGCAAGTGAAAAAAATGATGAAGAATTAGCTGAAATTATCGGAGCAGATTGGCTTCTTTATCAAACTTTGGAAGATCTAATAAAAGCTGTAACCTATGAAGAATCTGGAATCCAATCATTTGATACATCTTGTTTTTCTGGAGAGTATGTAACCAATGATATTACAGAAAAATATCTTAAGTTCCTTGAATTAAGACGCAACGATGCTGCGAAAACTGAACAGGAACAAGCAAGAAAGCAACTGCAAATTAACGAACCATCAATTTCAATTAACTAATGAGGTCAATTAATTGAGGCTCTGCATTAACCCACTTTATTATTTTTGCACTCGAGGCTGACCAGTCACCTAAAACCAATCGCACCGATTTTTTAGTCTCAATATCAATTGTATGACTTCTGGGTCTATGGGTATGGCCGTGGATGAGTATATCAATGTTGTTTTTTTGGATGACAGCAGTTACTTCATTTTCATTAACATCCATGATTGCATTCGATTTCATGTCTTGGGATTGAATGCTCGCATCTCTTGCCTCATTTAAAATCTTAAGTCGTTTGTCAATTGGAAAACTTAAGAAGCTTCTCTGCCACTCTTGGTTTCTTACTATTTTTCTATAAGCTTGGTATTCAATATCATCAATGCAGAATTGATCTCCGTGACTGAGCATGATGTTTTTATCTTTATAAGAGAAGATGGTTGGTTCTTTTAGTAACTTTATACCGGTCTTGGATAAAAAATTCTCCCCGATAAGAAAATCTCTGTTGCCATGCATCAGGTATGTTTTGATACCTGCTTTGACCAAATTTTTGAGNTGGTTAGTAATCTCACTATAGAGCGGGTCTTCGTAATCATCTCCAATCCAAAACTCAAAAAGATCACCTAGTATATAAAGTTCTGGATTCGGTGTTGTGATAGTGAGAAGTTCATCAATGAAGCCTTGAAATAATCCAGTAACCTCAGGTCTTGTTTGATGTAGATGCAGATCTGAAATAAATAACTTTGTCATTATTCAATATGCTGATTGACTTAGATTCATCTATTATTTTCAGAAATCAGTTTTTTTGCTTCTAAAATGATGATGGGTGCGACCGGAACATCTTGGAGATCTTGGTAGGTTTGGGTTGCGCTTTGGCCAATTGCATCAACAATTTCAAACCCACTAATCACCTCTCCAAAAACAGTATAACCCCATCTAGTGGGCATTGGATCCAAGGAAAAATTATCTACCAGATTGATATAGAATTGCGAACTAGCTGTATGCGGTTCATTGCTTCTGGCCATACCTAATGTCATGCGACGGTTGCTCAAGCCATTTCCTGATTCATTAACAATTTCAGGCTTGGTTTCCTTCATGTCAAATTCAGCTGTGTAACCTCCTGATTGAATAACAAAACCTTCAATGACTCTGTGAAAAATCGTGTTTGTGTAGAACCCTTCTTCCACATAGTTTAGAAAATTTTCGACACTGATCGGTGCTCTGTTTCTATCCAGTTCGATTGTGAACGTTCCTGAAGTGGTAACAATTTCCACTTGTGGATAATTTTCAGATGCAATGCTTTGGT
>JGI24817J26689_1000420_pt1 | contig 10467 bp, 8 predicted proteins | sample METZYME_3_300m_FD_26689 | JGI IMG/M metagenome (IMG submission 26689) | reverse complement strand
TCACTACTCGCACTTATTCAGTCACTATTATTCAGATAAATTATTTTTTACATTTTTTCAGGAGCAGAAACTCCCAATATAGACAAACCATCACTGATAACACAAGAAGCAGCTGTAATTAAAGCAATNCGGGCATTTCTGAGTTCAAGGTTTTCAACTATAAATCGATGAGCGCTGTAGTAAGAATGTANAAGTTGAGCAAGTTCGACCAAGTAATTTGCTAGAGAATGTATTGATTTATTTTTTGCTGATTGAGTAATAACATCCGGATAGTCTGATAATTTTGCAATAATTTCTATTTCATGTTGTGCAGATAGTTTTTCTAGATTAGAGATGCCGGACTGTTTATCAAATACCAAGCCATTATTTTTCAACTCTTTAAGCACTCTGTGGATACGTGCATGAGCGTATTGAATATAATAAACTGGGTTTTCATTATTTTTTGATTTCGCCAAATCAAGATTGAAGTCTAAATGTTGATCATGAGACCTGGAAACATAGAAAAACCTTGCTGCATCTTTACCAACTTCCTCACAAAGCTCATTCAATGTAATAAACTCACCAGAACGAGTAGACATCTGTACTTTTTTATTTTTCTTAAACAGAGAAACAAACTGCACTAGGCTAATTTCCAAGCTCTCTTGGGGCTCATTCATTGCCGCAAGACCAGCTCCAAGTCTGGCAAGATAACCGTGATGATCGGATCCTAGAACATCCAACAATACATCAAATCCACGAAACCTCTTGTCAAAATGGTAGGCAATGTCAGAGGCAAAATAAGTTGATCTGCCGTCTTCCCGAATAATGACTCTGTCTTTATCATCGCCGAAATTCATGGTTTGTAGCCACAAAGCGCCACCTTTTTTGTATGTGAGATTATTGTCTTTTAGCTGTTTAATGGATTTTTGAACGAGACCTTTGTTAATCATTTCTCTTTCTGAAAACCAGTTGTTATAAACCACTCCAAATTCTTCAAGGTCTTTCTTGATAGTTGTAACCATAAGGCTGGAAACAGAATCAGTAAATTTTTCAAAACTCTCAATGCCCAATTGATTTTGGAAATCAGCAATAAGTTTGTCGATTTCTTCATCTGCCGAACATGAAGCATATGAGTCCTTTAAATCCTTGTGTTCCAGCAGACTGTCAAAATTTACATCNATGGAGTTTTGCGTTTTTTTTGCAATTTGTTCAAGATAAGCCCCTTGGTAAGAGACTCTTGGTAATGCCAGAGAGGCACCTTTTAAGTTCAATATTTCGATTAAAACACTTAGAGCGAAGATGTTCATTTGTCTACCAGTATCGTTAACGTAGTATTCCGTATAAACTTGATGTCCAGCTTTTCGCATAAGTTTTGCCAACGAGTCCCCGTATGCTGCATGCCTACCATGACCAATATGTAAAGGCCCAGTTGGATTTGAAGAGACAAATTCCAAAATAATATTTTTAGGTTCTTGAATTGTTTTTGACCCGTATTCAGCGCCTAGTTTTAATACTTTTTTGATAACCTCTGCTTTTACACCTTCACTTAGATAGAAATTTATAAATCCTGGTGGGGCTACTACAATCTTCTCGAGACTTTTTTGATCATTAATTTTGTCAGCAATTTGATGAGCAAGATCTACTGCATTCAGCCCCAGTTCTTTTGAAAGATGTAAGGCAATATTGCAAGAAAATTGGCCATGATCTGGATTTTTAGTTCTGCTAATTTCGATTTGAATATCAGCAAGATCATTTAGCTTAATTAATTTTGCAGCTTTTATTGATTCGTAAACTAGGTTTTTAATTTCTTCTTTCAAAATATTGTTACACTCAATTTTTTCATTCTACATGAGTCTTATTTTCTTATGATAGATCAATTGGGTCCACATCAAGAGACCATTTGACCTTATTTGTGTTTTTGATCACGCAACAGAGTTTGTCCAGAAACTGATGCAACTCCTTTCTGTTTGTGTTTAGTAACAACAACTGACCTCTGAATTTTCCAGCTTTTTTTTCGATTGGTGATGGCACTGGACCAAGGAGCATTGTGTTGCCTAAGTTAATATTATTACCTGCTGTTTCTATAGTTTTCAAAAAGTTGAAAACTGAGTTTTTTTGTGTAGATTGTGCATGCAATACTGCTAAATGGGAATAAGGAGGCCACAAAGGGATTTTTCTATCCAAAATAGCTTCTGAAAAAAATGCATTGTAGTCCTGAGATATAATTGTATTTAGCAAAGGGTTTTTTGGATTGTATGTTTGTAAAAACACCTCACCCACTATTTTCCTCCGGCCAGCTCTTCCTGAGACTTGAATAAATGTTTGTGCAAACCTTTCGCTGCTTCTGAAATCACTACCAAACATTCCTTGATCAGCATTGATTATTGCAACCATGGATAAGTTTGGAAAATCATGGCCTTTGGCTAACATTTGCGTACCTAATAAAATTTGTCCTGCTCCTGATTTTGCTTGGTCTAGTAAGCGAGTTCTTTGTTTTTTAGATTTAACAGTATCCCTGTCTATCCTTACTATTTGCGTGTTTGGAAACTCGTTTTTTAATGAAATCTCTATTTGTTCTGTTCCTTCCCCCAAAGGTGTTGATTCAGAGCCACATTCAGGACAAGTTTTTTTCCATAACTTGTTGTAGTTGCAGTGGTGACAGACTAAAAGTTTTTTTCTTTTGTGTAAAACAAGACTAGTGTCACAACGGGGACATTCTTCGATGTTTCCACAATCTAAACAAACTGTAGCAGGAGAGAACCCTCTTCGATTTAAATAGAGCAAAACCTGGTTGCCCTTATTTATGTGTTTTTTTATGGCTTTTATTAGAAACTTAGTTAGTCCTTGTTTTTGAGCATGCACCCTTAAATCTATGATGTTTGTTTTTGGAAGAGGAGTAGAAAAAACCCTTTGTTGGAGGGTAATTTTTTTATACTTGCCATTTTTAGCATTCATTAGGGATTCAAATGAGGGGGTAGCAGACCCAAGGAGTATGGAGGCCTTACTTTGTGTCGCTCTTACAATCGCTATATCTCTACTTGAATAACGCAGCCCACTTTGTTGTTTAAAAGACGGATCATGCTCTTCGTCTACAATAATCATCCCCAAGTTTTTAAATGGAGTAAAAACAGCAGATCTTGTGCCAATCACCATCCGTAGATTGCCCTGTCCTGCTTGCATCCAAATTTCTGCCCTTTGTTTGTTTGTGATGCCAGAATGTAACACACTCACAGTGTTGCCAAATCTTCTTTGAAAACGTTCAAAAATTTGAGGAGTAAGACCAATTTCAGGGACCAAAACTAACACTTGCTGATTTTTTTTAAGACTGCGGTCAATGGATTGCAAATAAAGCTCAGTTTTACCACTTCCTGTAACTCCATCTAAAAGAATGGTTTGGTTTTGGTTAAAAAAAGACAGTATTTTTTTAAACCCCTTTTCTTGTTCTTCTGTGAGCTTTTTATGTGCTTCTTGTTGAAAGGACTCTTTTGGCGTCAAGTCTATTTTTGGAGTTTTTGCTTGTCGTAAATACAAAGGTACAGCTGCTGAATAAACTTGTCCAATTGGGTGGTGATAGTACCTTGCAACCCATGAGATTAGGGTAAATAGATCTTTACTGATTAAGGCCTCATCATCAATAATCTTTAATGTTGTCCTAAGCTTGTTTGCAGGCACTGTGGTAGTTGACACAATGTTATGAATGAACCCTATTTTTTCTTGCTTTCCAAACTGAACCTTAACCCGCTGACCTTTTTTTGGTTGAATCGAGTTTTTTGAGGGTATTTTATAATCAAACAGATTATCAATGGGGACGTTAAGCGCTACCTTGAGTATCGATTTTTTCAATAGTCTAGTTGTTGAATACACTCACTGACAAGATTGAGTCCTTGAGAAAGATAATCGCTTGGTGAGCCTATACCAAAACGCAAATACTTATCCATGCCATAGCAGTCACCAGGCACAATTAAAACGCTCTGATCCGTTCTTAATTTATGAGCAAGTTCAGTGCTGTTGATATTCATTTGGTAACCAACGAATGCCATGCCTCCCGCTTGTGGGGGGATAAAACTAAAAAGACCTGGGTGCGAATCCAACCAATCTTGAAACAATTGTAAATTTGAAGACAGCATTGTAGATGATCTTGATAGGATTTGTTTACGAGTCTCTGGCTCCATTATTTTTTTTGCGATTTCTTGAGATAACACTGAAGCACAAATAGATGAATAGTCTTTGTGGGCCCACAATTCTGCAATCAAGGTCGCATCAGCTACCAACCATCCAATCCTAAGGCCGGGTTGCGCAAAGGACTTTGACAAACCACAGGAGATAATTGTCTTGTCGTAAAATTCATTAAAACTCTTAGTTTCATGACCATCCAACTCTGAGCCACGATAGACTTCATCAGAGTGGACATAAACATCAAATTGCCGAGCTAAACTAGCCAATTCTTTCATTTCTTCATCTGACATCACGGCACCTGTAGGATTGCTGGGATTGCAGATTGAGACTAGTTTTGTTTGGTTTGTAAGCAGTGACTTAAGTTCATTTAAATCTAGATGCCAGTCATTTTCTTCTTTCAGGTAAATGTATTTAATATCGGCGCCAATTATTTTAGCCAAACCGGGTACTTGCATATAATTTGGGAGCATCAAAATTACCTCATCCCCCGGATTGATCAGTGACCATGCAGCTACAAAATTTGCTTCTGCAGAACCATTAGTGACCAGGATGTTGGATCCATTTTTGTTTGGGTACCAAGTTGATATGTTTTCTCGTAGCGTTGGATCTCCTTGTGAGTACCCATAACCTATTTCCATATTCAAGAAATGTTGCATTTCTTCTTCATTCAGCAAATCATTAATGGTCAGAGGATGGACGCCACTATCACTTAAGTTGAAGTCAACCTCATTTTCATACAGGGATTGAAATCGCTCCATTACAAATTCAAAAAACATGATTGGCAGAATAGCACAATCTTTTGATAGTTTTTTGTATCTTGACATATTTATCATGCCAATATATCTTCCCACAACAAATACGGGACAGAGCTCTGAAATCACAACATGAAAATTTTCTTTCCTAAAGAACATAACAATGAAATTAGAACAGCTATTGTTCCATCAGTGGTTAAGAAATATGTTGGATTGGGAGCTGAAGTTTTAATAGAATCTGGTGCCGGAAAATCCATTCATATCGATGATAAGGACTATGTAGATGCTGGAGGTATTATTACCAAAAACCGTCTTGATACATTGTCTAATGCAGATATAATTTGCCGATTAAATGCCCCTCCTGTAGAGGAAATACCAGATCTAAAGCAAGACTGCATTCACATTAGTTTTTTGGACCCAATTAAGGAAAAAAGTTTGGTGGATGCCTTTGTAAAAGCATCTGTTACCTCCATTAGCATGGAATTGATTCCTCGAATTACTCGAGCGCAGAAAATGGATGCATTAAGTTCACAAGCTAGCTTGGCTGGTTACAGCGCTGTGATCGAAGCAGCCAAACGACTTGCTAAGGTTTTTCCAATGATGATGACTCCGGCAGGAACAATTTCTCCTGCTAAGGTTTTTATCGTTGGGGTAGGCGTAGCAGGATTGCAAGCAATTGCAACAGCAAAAAGACTTGGTGCCAGAGTAGAAGCATTTGATACTCGACCAGTTGTTGAAGAGCAAGTGCTCTCATTGGGCGCTAAATTTATTAAAATTGATATTGGAGAGTCAGAAGAAACTGAACAAGGTTATGCAAAGGAATTGACGGCAGAGCAACTGGAATTACAAAGACAGGGCATGATCAAAGCTTGCAGTAATTCAGATGTAATTATTACTACAGCCCAAGTTTTCGGACGGCCTGCTCCACGCATAATCACAGAAGATATGATAGCTGTGATGAAACCTGGAAGCGTCATTATAGATATGGCAGTAAGTACTGGGGGCAATGTTGAAAGTTCTGTTTTAGGGGAAACCGTAATCTCCAATGGTGTGCAAATAGTAGGAATGAATAACTTGCCGGCTGAGGTTGCTGAAAATGCAAGCCAGGTATATGCCAACAACATTTACAACATAATTGATGAATCCTGGGATCAGGAGAATGCGGTCGTTAACATTGACTTAGAGGATGAAATTTTATCAGGCTGCATAGTTACCTATGCTGGTGAATGTGTAAACGCATTCGTTAAAAAAGGAGACTAAAGATATGGATGCCGTATTTATTTTATTGTTGTTCGTGTTGGTGCTTTCGATTTTCTTAGGGATCGAATTGATTTCTAAAGTCCCATCAATTTTACACACACCTTTAATGTCTGGCGCGAATGCAATTTCTGGCATCACAATTGTAGGAGCAATTCTTTCTTCGAGAGCTGAAAATATAGAATCTGAAGTCTCTTTTATCCTTGGCATGGTGGCTGTTTTTTTTGCGACAGTTAATGTCGTTGGGGGTTACTTGGTTACCAATCGAATGCTGAGTATGTTCAAGAAGAAATAAATGGAAATCTTAAGCACAATTTTTTCAGAAGCCAGTAACAAAGCCTTGGTTAATGTTGTTTATATATTAGCTTCGGTGTTGTTTATTTCTGGGCTGAAGATGCTTGGTTCTGCAGAGACAGCAAGAAAAGGCAATCTAATTTCTGCTTTGGGGATGCTTATAGCTGTGGTGGTGACCTTACTGGACCAAAGTATTGTCGACTANAAGTGGATTTTTGTTGGGTTGGTTTTAGGATCTTTGNTTGGAGTGGTTGCTGCCACAAAAGTAAAAATGACAGCAATGCCAGAAATGGTTGCCATCTTCAATGGGTTTGGTGGGATTGCTAGTTTGCTTGTTGGCTCTTCCGAATATCTTTTGTCTGCTCAACACAATAAAGGAATATTAATACCAATATTTCTAACTGTAGTTATCGGAGGATTAACTTTTACAGGCAGTTTAATCGCATACGGTAAGTTGTCGGGAACCATCACAGGAAATCCGGTTATCTATAAAGGACAACAGTGGATTAATGGAATTTTAATGGCCACTCTATTGTTTCTGGGCATTGAAATGATTTCACTTCAAGGCTTACTCATAACCGTGGATTGGCAGATACTGGTCGCCGCAGTAGCATTGTCTTTTTTGTTGGGAATTTTAATTGTTATCCCTATTGGTGGCGCAGATATGCCAGTTGTTATTGCTCTTCTCAATAGTTACTCAGGTCTTGCGGCGTGCGCGGCCGGTTTTGTTATTCTCAACAACGTACTGATTGTTGCAGGTGCATTAGTCGGTGCCAGTGGATTGATTCTAACCAATATTATGTGTAAAGCGATGAATCGATCTTTAGCGAATGTTTTATTCAGTGGCTTTGGATCTGTTGTGAGTGTTGGTGATCCATCGGCCGAGCAAGGTGAGATAAGACCTATTAATGCTGAAGACGCTTATTTAATATTAGAGGCAGCTTCTTCAGTTCTTGTTGTGCCTGGTTATGGTATGGCAGTTGCACAAGCTCAACACTCTGTTCGCGAGCTTGGAGAACTCTTAGAGGAAAATGGCACTGAGGTACAATATGCTATTCACCCAGTAGCTGGAAGGATGCCAGGACACATGAATGTGCTTCTAGCTGAAGCCAATGTTCCATATGATCAATTAATTGAACCAGATGATATTAATCCCACAATGGAAACAACTGATGTTTGTATAGTAATTGGCGCAAATGATGTCGTAAATCCTGCAGCCAGAGAGGATCCGCAAAGCCCAATATATGGCATGCCAATTATTAATGTTGATAAAGCAAAAACCACATTTGTTTTAAAAAGATCAATGGCACCAGGGTTTGCGGGCATAGAAAACCCTCTATTCTTTAAAACTAACACACGAATGTTGTTTGGTGATGCTAAAGACTCAATCACTACATTGGTTTCAGAATTTAAATCCTAGGACAACGGCAAAATCTGACAAACCATAGCTTGTTATCAATACATGCATGAAAGCGGTTTGCTTTTAAATCAAGAATACAATTCTGTTTTTGGATAAATAATTAAATTTTGGGTGATAAATATTCAGAGTTTGGTCATAATTTGCAACATGAAAGGCTTTAACAAATGCAAGAGTTTGGGTAAATGAGACATCTTAGCCAAGAGGTTTTACGAATCGACACAACCGGNTTGCCATTGGAATGGATTGATTACAAGGATGCTGTGAGGCTGTATGCAGTTGATCAGGTTGTGTACACACTCGGTGCTGACATATACACGGTTTTTGGTGGAATCAACTCGATTACAGGAAAAAGAAGCCAAATCAATGTCAATTCAATTATTGCAACCAACGGCAGATCGAAACATTTCCAAGATAAAATAAACCAATATATCCCACCTCTAAACAATCAAACATTATTTAAGCGTGATGCTCACCTATGTTTGTATTGCGGCAGTCGTTTTAGTAGAAGGTCGTTGACAAGGGATCATGTCACGCCCATCAGTCAAGGCGGTTTAGATGCTTGGAATAACGTGGTGACAGCATGCAAACGATGCAACCATCATAAAGGCGGGAGAACCCCTGAGCAGGCAGGCGTTCAACTTTTAGCGATCCCATTTGTGCCCAACTATGCCGAATATATTTATCTCAAAGGTCGCAACATACTTGCTGACCAAATGGATTTTTTATTTGGCTACATTCCTAAAACAAGCCCAATACACAGACGCATACACTTAGAAAAAAGGTCTAAAACACCACAATAATTTTGGTAAATTCCATACAAGAAATTGCTGCAGTTTCAAATCTACCACTGCAAGAACAAAACCCTATTCTTCTGCCAGCAGAGGGTCGCATTGCAAAACAGAAAATAAGCGGTGTTGATAGACACTATTTTATAAAAACAGGTTCACTCAACGATTTAGCCCTATTAATGTCTGAAAAATTAGGCCTTGAAACACTCGCTGTTGCAGGTGCTATCAAGGTGCCTAAAGTTATTTTTGTGGGAGAAACATCCTCGTGTTCTTTTCTTATTTGTGAATATCTTAATCTTAAAAAAGATAATTTATTTTCCGGAGAAATTCTNGGNAAACAATTGGCNNTATTGCATCAGAATAGCAACGAATTTTTTGGGTTGAGTGAGAACAACTGGATTGGTTTAAGTCCACAGAAGAATCATTGGCACGAAAATTGGATAAGTTTTTTTAAGCAATATAGGTTGCAACCTCAATTAACATGGGCTTTTGAACGTGGTTACCGATCAAGACTAGAAGAAAAAGCAGAGCGACTAATGGAAGCATTACCTCTTTTTTTTGACCAATACAAACCAAAACCATCTCTACTGCATGGCGACTTATGGTCCGGGAATTGGGGCACAATAAATAAGACTACACCCGTGGTATTTGACCCGGCAATTTACTATGGTGACAGAGAAGCAGATCTCGCAATGACAAAACTATTTGGAGGCTTTCCTCAGGTTTTTTATGATGCATATAATTATCAGTGGGCACTAGATTATGGATTCAAGGTCAGGCAAAATTTATACAATTTATATCATTTGCTGAATCATTTAACCCTCTTTGGTGAGGCGTATTTGAGTCAGACAATTGATGTATTCGAGCAACTTCTTTCAGAAATATAAATGGNTAGCTAAATGAGCCAGGATAAAATCGAATCTATTTTAAAAGAAACAAGACGTTTTGATCCTCCTGAAAGGTTTGTGTCCAATTCCCAGTTAACTGCTGAATCGCTTGCAAGGCTAAAACAGGAAGCTACTGATAATTATGAAAAATTTTGGGCCGACCTCGCACGCCAGGAAATTCAATGGTTCTCTCCTTTTTCCGAAATCTTAGATGAGAGCCAAGCGCCAAATTACAAGTGGTTCGCTGATGGAGAATTAAACGCATCCTACAATTGTTTGGATGTTAATGTGAGCAAGCAACCTGGTAAAACAGCTATTATTTTTGAGGGAGAAAATGGCGATGTTAGATCTTTAAGTTATGCCGATCTCTTAACAGAAGTCTGCCGTTTTTCTAATGGTTTATTGAGCTTAGGAGTGCAGCCACTAGACCGGGTAATCATCTACATGCCGATGGTCCCAGAGGCAATCATAGCAATGCAAGCTTGTGCTAGGATTGGTGCTGTTCACTCAGTGGTTTTTGGTGGATTTTCAGCCAAGGCAATGCGAGATCGAATACAAGATGCAAATGCATCGCTGGTAATTACAGCAGACGGTGGTTATCGAGGCGGTCAGGTTATTCCACTCAAAGAGTCAACCGATACAGCACTAGAGGAGAATTGTGATTCTGTAAAACACGTTGTGGTTTTGCAAAGAGCTCAAAATAAAATCCCAATGAAACAAGATAGAGATATCTGGTGGCATGAATTGGTTGAAGGGCAAGATGAGACTTGTGAGGCAGTTTCTGTCTCTTCAGAACACCCACTTTTTATTTTATACACTTCGGGATCTACTGGAAAACCTAAAGGTATTCAACATTCAACTGCTGGATACATTCTGAATGCTAAATTGACCAATAAATGGGTGTTTGATTTAGC
>JGI24817J26689_1000418_pt1 | contig 10480 bp, 8 predicted proteins | sample METZYME_3_300m_FD_26689 | JGI IMG/M metagenome (IMG submission 26689) | reverse complement strand
TACGCCTAAAAGACCCCCATGAAACGACATGCCACCCTGCCAAAAATAAAATAGAGAAAGAGGATCTGATATTAATTGACCAGTATTATAGAAAAACATATAACCAGTCCGACCTCCTATAACAGCACCTATTAGGCCGTAAAACATTAGATTCTCTAACTGCTCTTTAGAGAATTTGGATAAGTTCCTAGAAGCCAATAAGTAAATGAGTCCAAAAGCAACGACCCAGGTTATGCCATACCACCTTATAGCAAGAGGGCCGATTTGGAATGCAATGGGATCAATTTCTGGAAGAATCATTATGGCTGTCTTAATTCCTCTACCATCGAAGAAACCTCTTTAGGAGGGGCTGAAGTTAAAGAAGAAACTATCAAAGAAACAGAAACATTTATTAACATTCCAACAAAACCTATTCCTTCAGGAGAAATACCAAATAACCAATTGTCAGATGTGTTTAGCTCGGGGGCTAAGAATTTAAAGTAAATGATATATCCCGCAGTAAAGACCAAGCCAATAAGCATACCTGCGATAGCACCTTCTTTATTGAGTCTTTTTGAGAATATTCCTAATAGTAAAACTGGAAATAAAGTAGACGCAGCTAGACCAAAGGCAAATGCAACAACCTGAGCTACAAAAGCAGGGGGGTAGATACCAAATAATCCAGCTATTCCTATAGCAAAAGCTGTGGCTAATCGGCTATACAGCAACTCTTGTTTTTCGCTAATTCTAGGCATAAAGGTTTTCTTGAGTAAATCATGAGAAATCGCTGAGGAGATAGTAATTAACAATCCAGCTGCAGTAGATAGGGCTGCAGCCACACCACCTGCGGCAACTAATGCTATTACCCAAAAAGGCAGCCCGGCTATTTCAGGATTAGCTAGGACAATAATATCTCTATCGATATAAACCTCATTTTCATTGCTAAAGTCTGGTTCATTTAAAACCAGCCTCTCTCCAGAGCTTCCTTCTCCGTCAATATAAACAGGTTTAACCCCATCAAGTGCATTTCCAGAAGAATACCGGATCAAACCATCCGAGTTTTTATCTTTCCAAGCTATAAGTCCGATAGTTTCCCAATTTTGAAACCACTGAGGTGAATTAGAATATTCAGTATCCTGAATAGAGTCTATGAGGTTCATTCTGGCAAAAGCAGATACTGCAGGTGCGGTGGTGTATAGGAGTGCAATAAAGATTAAGGCATAACCGGCAGATTTTCTGGCAGCTCTAAAGCTAGGAACTGTGAAGAACCTTACTATGACATGAGGGAGGCCTGCTGTTCCCACCATTAAAGCAGCCGTAATACAGAAAACATCTATTTTACTTTTAGTATTTTCAGTATAGGCAGTGAAGCCTAAGTCTGTCGTGACCTTATCTAGCTTATCTAGTAAGAACTCGGGACTTCCGGCTAATGTACTTCCAAAACCCAATTGCGGTATTGGGTTATTTGTCATTATTATTGAAATGTAAATGGCAGGTACAAGATAAGCAAAAATTAAAACTGTGTATTGGGCTACTTGAGTGTAAGTTATTCCTTTCATGCCTCCCCAAACGGCGTAAACAAAAACAATTCCCATTCCAATAAAAACACCCAGGTTTATATCCACTTCAAGGAAACGAGAAAAGACTATACCCACACCCCTCATCTGTCCNGCAATATAGGTAAAAGAAATAAAGATTAGACATAAAACAGCNACCACNCTCGCNGTATTTGAGTAGTACCTTTCACCAATAAAGTCAGGTACNGTAAATTGTCCAAATTTTCTTAAATAAGGTGCAAGAAGNAGAGCCAACAATACATACCCTCCAGTCCAGCCCATTAGATAAACAGAACCGTCTTTACCAAGAAAAGCTATTAATCCAGCCATAGATAAGAATGAAGCGGCAGACATCCAGTCAGCTGCTGTGGCCATGCCGTTTACTATGGGATTGACGCCTTTTCCGGCTACATAAAAATCTGAAGTGGATTTAGCTCTGGATTTAAAGGCTATTAAAATATAAACGGCAAAGCTCATGCCCACCATTACAAAAGTCCATTCTTGCACTGTCATTAGGAATCCTTCTTATCTCTTTCTGCAGAAACCTTTTTATCTAGTCTGCCCATTAAGAAAACATAGGTAAAAATGAGGAGTATGAAGACATAAATGCTTCCTTGCTGTGCAAACCAGAAGCCTAATTTAAAGCCACCAATTCTAAATTGATCTAACCAATCAGAAAGTAAAATGCCAAAGCCAAAGGAGACAATAAACCAGATAGTTAAAAGGCAAAATAATATTTTAAGATTAGCTTTCCAGTAGTAATCCATTAACTGAATTTTATCTTAGAAGTAAGTTAAGTCCCATAATCATTAATAGTACTGCAAAACCCAACCTTAATTTTTTTTGTTTTATTCTGTGTGCCGCTCTAACTCCTACTATGGCACTCCAAGCGCTAGCTAATCCTACTACGATGGCTGCCGGAAGATATACATAACCCACTGAAAAATCAGGGAGGTTTGAAATACTTGATCCCACAATCATATAGGAAATTGAGCCAGAAAAAGCTATAGGGATACCACAGGCCGCTGATGTACCAATGGCTTGTTTCATTTGTAATCCTCTATGATAAAAATAAGGAACAGAAAAAACACCCCCACCGATACCAAAAATTCCAGAAAACCACCCTATGCCGCTCCCTACAAGAACGGGCCCGATCACATTAGTTTTAGGATTTTGTGAAGGCGGAGGAAATTCAAAAGCCATCTGAATAGATATTAAAACCAGAAAGACTGCCACGAGAACTTGGAGTGTAGAGCTCGCAATATAACTTGCAGTCAATGCTCCTAAGGCTGCGCCTACACAAATACTCGGAACTATTACCCTTAGGACATTGTGGATAACAGCTTTTCGTTTATTGTGAGAATAAGTAGAGGCCAAAGAACTAAAAGCTATAACACCCAGGGAAGTGCCTAAAACTGTATGTGCTAAAACCCCTTCAGGGACTCCCACTATGTTTTTAAAAATAGCAAAAAAAACTGGGATGATAATAATCCCTCCTCCTATCCCAAAGAGTCCTGCTAAAATACCGGAAAAAATTCCCAGTAAGAAATATAAAAAAAGTTCTATTAACACGAAAGAGGCGTCATTATCGCTTATAGCCGAGATAATAAGAACCAGAAAATTACTACATTAAGAAAGTTTTTTAATACCAGATGTGTTTAATAGTTTTTTCTTATCAAGAAAATAAAGAAAGTTCAAAAGCCTTTCCAGGTTCCTTAATCTTAGCAGCCAATAGGGATGAGTATTACGAAAGACCCACCGAGAGTATGCATTGGTGGGAATCAGAAGGGGTTCTTGCTGGTAAAGACTTACAGGCAGGAGGAACTTGGTTAGCCATATCTGATGATGGAAGATTTGCTGCAATAACCAACTATAAGGAACCTACTAATGGGAATACAGATCTAAAATCCAGAGGAGAGCTGGTATCCAATTACATTACCTCAAAGGAGGTAACTTCCTCAGAGTATTTAGAAAACATTAAAGGAAAAAATTACGCAGGTTTTAATTTATTGTTAGGAGATAAGGAAGGCATTCATTACTTCTCAAATAGAACTGAAGAGGTAGATAAACTTGAACCGGGAATACATGCTGTAGGTAACTTGCTACTAAACTCACAAACAAAAAAATACATAAAAGTTAAGAATCAATTTAAGGAATTGTTACAAACCAATCCAGATGAAGACGGACTATTAGAATTTATGAAGGGTGACTCGGGCGACTTATCTGATCTTGATATGGCTGGATTTAAAGAAACTGAACATGAAGAAATTCCTTATAGGTTTATTAAGTCTGATTATTACGGGACTCGTAACACAACGATAATTACTATTAACGAAACAGGTGAATATAAGATTTCAGAACAGAATTTTTCTGAAAATGGAAAAAAGTTAGAAAAAACCTCTTTCCAATTTAAGCTATAAGGTTAATTTCCTTCGCATACAGGGTCTTTATTTGAAGAATATTTACACTTTTGTATTGATCCATTTGGTTTTGTTATTTCAAATTCCCCATACCTTTTACCGCTTGACCACATTCCAAAATAAGAGGTTCCNCTTTTTGNGGTAAAGGTTCCTAATCCTTGTGCGTTTCCATCAGCCCATTGACCGTCGTACTTTGAGCCATTCGCATAATACATAACGCCGTATCCTTGTTGCTCATCAAGATCAAACTCTCCTTCATAGCTAGATCCATCCTCATATATCTGTAAACCTTTTAACCTAGCACCAAAACTGAATTCACCCACATAAGAAGAGTCAGCACAAATTAATTTACCCATCCCATGGATTCTATCTGAAACCCAATTGCCTTCATAAACGCAATCATTTTCCTTAAAGACACCAACACCAGACCTCAAACCGAAACTCATGCCCCCCTTATAAGAGGTTTTATTATCCTCAGAAAGGCAATCTAGATCTTTACTAGAAAGACTAGAGGTCCAGTTTCCGGTGCATTTCAATCCACTACTAAAAATTAATACACCCTTACCAGATGTCTTGTTCTCAGCCCACATTCCCGAATAGACGGATCCATCCTTACTTTGAAAATTTCCTTTTCCATGTCTCTTCCCTCTTTTCCACTCACCAGAGTAAGTGCTACCATCAAGCTCTTTAGATTTACCCATCCCATGTGGAGCATCATTTTTGAATTCCCCTTCATAAATCATCCCACTTTCCAAGGTAAGCTTGCCTTTACCTTCATACCTAAAATTTACAAAATCTCCTTCGTACTTCTTGCCTTTTTTAAAAGTTAACACCCCAACACCATGCCATTTATCATTTTTCCATTCCCCTTCATATATTCTTCCATCCTCATAGAAGTGTGTTCCGTATCCATTTGCAACTCCATTAACCCAGCTTCCAGAATACTTTTCTCCATCTGGATAAACTAAAGTCCCTTGTCCATTACGGAACTGATGTTGGAATTTACCCCTGTAAGTTGCTCCATCATTAAAATCAAAGAAACCCTCACCATGAAAGGCGCCACTTAAGAAAGGGCCTTTATAGTATGACCCGTCAGGATAGGAGATCTTGCCAATACAATAGCTCCAAGGAACTCTTTTTGATTTTGGACAATCGGGCATTTTTGATTGGTCATCTATTTTTTTAAAAACCACACCCCCTGTTTCAGGTGGATGCCCATGTTTAGTTAAAATCTTGTCCCACTGATCTTCAATATAATCATTAAATTTATTTGAGCCTATAAACTTTGTTAACTTTCTTTGATAAGAATTATTTTTACCCAAAGTAACCATTTCAACCAAAAATTCCTCCATTCCTTCTACTTGATAAAAGTACTCAATTTCATCCCAATCACTCTCTGCTGCTATTTTATGTTGAGGTAAATTTTCATAGAGATAGTTTATCTCTTCTTCATTAAAGGTTTTTTTGAACTTCTGGTTACATTTTTTTTCTTGGGCTATAAGAATATTTCCTGTTCCCCCAACTTTATCCATCATTACAGCCTCTAATTCTTGATAAGCGTCCAATAGTTCCCAGCTTCTAATGAGAATATTTGCCCAAACAAAAGGAATATCTCTTAGATCTTCATGCATGTGTCTTCCTCTTTCAAGGCTCATAAAATCATATAAGGAAACTATTTTGAAATAAAAGAAATGACACATTTCTCTAGATTGTTGTTCTAGGGAAGGAGGGGAAGGTTTTTCTTCAGAAAAAATTAAGGAACTAAATATAAGAAAGACCAAACAAAGGGTTACTTTTAACTTCTTGAAAAACATAAATATTCACTTAATCTTATTGTATTCAGGAAGGATTTCAAAGAGAGCTTGCCTATAAACCTCTTTTTTAAAAGGAACTACTGTTCTTAGGGGGTACCAGTAGGTTGACCAAACCCATTTATCAAATTCTATGGGCCTGGAGGCTTGGAGGTTTATCTTAGTGTCGTCAGAAAGTAGTCTAGCTAAAAACCATTTTTGTTTTTGACCCTTGTAAACATTTCTTCTGAAATACTTAGGCCTTTTATCTCTTGGTACGTCGTACTTAAACCAATCCTTTGTCTCAAATATAATCTCAATATCTTGTTCTTCCAGACCCACTTCTTCCTTAGTCTCTCTAAGAACTGCTTGAAGAGGAGACTCTCCCTGGTCTATGCCACCTTGAGGAAACTGCCACCCATCATGGTCTATTCTTTGACACCACAAGACCTTGTTCTTGGGTCCTACAATCACAGCTACTACGCAAGGCCTATATTCTTCTTGTGAAGACAACTTTTCTTAACTCCAATATTTTTTTAGCTAAATTCTTCCATGGAAGGGCAGCTACAAAGTAAATTTCTATCGCCATAAACATTATCAACCCTGCTAACTGGGCACCAATACTTATTATTTCTTAAGCTATTAACAGGATAAGCTGCCTCTGATCGCGAATAGGGATGGTCCCATTCATCAGCAGAAACCTCCTCTGCTGAATGCGGAGCATTCTTTAACATATTGTCTTTTACATCTAACTCTCCAGCTTCAACTTGCTTAATTTCTTTTCTAATTTCTATCATTGCTTCACAAAACCTATCCAGTTCTGCCTTAGATTCACTCTCAGTAGGTTCTATCATTAAGGTACCGGCCACAGGCCAAGACATGGTCGGAGCGTGAAAGCCGTAATCAATTAGTCTTTTAGCAATATCTTCAACTTCAATATCTGCACTTTCTTTAAAACTTCTCACATCAATGATGCATTCATGAGCAACCAAGTCATTTTCTCCTTTATAAAGAACTTTAAAATCTTTTTTAAGGCGATGGGCTATATAGTTGGCGTTTAGGATGGCAGCTTGTGAAGCTTCTTTTAATCCAGAAGCACCCATCATTTTGATGTACATCCAGCTAATTGGAAGGATGCTGGCACTTCCCCATTCAGTTGCACTCACAGGACCTACAGGGGAATCTCCAAGATGATTTCCAGGTAGAAAATCTTTTAAATGTTCAGCTACACCTATGGGCCCAACTCCGGGGCCACCACCACCATGAGGTATGCAGAAAGTTTTATGCAAATTTAAATGAGAAACATCACCGCCAAATTCGCCCGGGTAACATAAACCGATCATGGCATTTAGGTTTGCGCCATCTATATAAACCTGACCCCCGTGTTTGTGTACGACTTCACAAACCTTTCTTACATTTGTTTCAAATACACCATGGGTAGAGGGGTAGGTGATCATGATAGAAGAAAGATTATTTGAGTTTTCTTTGGCTTTTTCTTGTAAATCAGTTAAATCAATATTGCCTTCTTTATCACAGTTAATAGGAATGATCTTCATACCAACCATCTGAGCGGATGCTGGATTTGTTCCATGTGCAGACATGGGTATTAGGCAGATATTCCTATCATTATCTCCTCTGCTTCTATGAAAAGCATCTATTGCCAGAAGGCCAGCATATTCTCCTTGCGAACCTGCGTTTGGCTGCAAAGACACCTTTGAGTAACCCGTAATATTTACTAGTTGTTCTTCTAATTCATCAATTAATTGTTTATAGCCTTTGGTTTGGTTTTCGGGAGCAAATGGATGAATAGAAGAAAATTCTGGCCAACTGACAGGCAGCATTTCTGAAGTAGAATTTAGTTTCATGGTACAAGAACCCAGAGGAATCATGGCTCTATCAAGTGCGATGTCCTTCTCGTAGAGTCTTTTTATGTAGCGTAACATTTCTGTTTCCGTACGGTATGTATTGAAAACAGGATGTTGGAGATACTTGCTAGTTCGCAAAAGGTTTTTAGGGATCGAGCTGGTTTCTTCTTTAGGTTCTTTTACAGACCTAATTAAAAAAACGGAAAGAATATTCTTCAATACTTGTTCATCTACACTTTCATCTAAAGAAATACCTATATAGTTCTTATTTATTTTCCTTAGATTAATTCCCTTTTGTGAAGCAGCTTCTAATAAAGAGTCAGTATTCTCACCCGAATAGATCGCTATTGTGTCGAAGAAGTGTTTAGTTTTTACCTTAAATCCTTTTTCTTCGAGTGATTTGGCTAACTGAATAGTATGTTTGTTAACCTCATTAGCTATATTCTTTATACCCTCAGGTCCATGATAAACACCATAAAATCCTGCCATAATTGCTAAAAGAGCTTGAGCCGTACAAATATTACTAGTGGCCTTTTCTCTTCTTATATGTTGTTCTCTTGTTTGTAGAGCCAATCTGTAAGCCACCTTTCCTTTTTGGTCTATAGAAGCACCTACCAATCTGCCTGGTAAAAGTCTTTTAAATTCTTCTTTCACAGACATAAAAGCTGCATGAGGGCCCCCATAGCCCATTGGTACACCAAATCTTTGAGAGGAGCCTATAGCAATATCTGCTTTGAGTTCGCCTGGGGATTTTAGTAAACATAAAGCCAAAAGGTCTGTGGCTAAAATTACCATGGCATCTTTTTTTTTCGAAAAACCGATTTCTTCAGAAAAAGAATTGATTTCTCCTTCTGCATTGGGGTACTGGAAAATAGCCCCAAAATAATCTTCTTTTTTACAAGAAGGGGAAGGGCCAATAATTATGTTTATATCTAAAGGTTTAGCTCTTGTTTGCATGACTTTAATGGTTTGAGGAAAACACATTTCATCAACAAAGAAGTTATTAGATTTTGATTTAGAAACTCTCTTGGCCAAAGTCATAGCTTCTGCAGCTGCAGTGGCTTCGTCTAATAATGAAGCGTTTGAAATATCTAAACCAGTTAGATCACTTACCATCGTCTGGAAGTTTATTAGAGCTTCTAACCTGCCCTGAGAGATTTCCGGTTGATACGGGGTGTAAGAGGTGTACCAACCAGGATTTTCAAATACATTCCTTAAAATAACAGTTGGCGTGAGAGTGTTGTAGTAACCCTGTCCAATAAAAGAATGATGCAAGCTATTTTGTGAGGCTATATGTTTTAGTTCTTTTAAAGCTTTCTCTTCAGAAATTCCTTCATTCAAACTTAAAGGATCGGTATTGAGGATGTCTTTGGGTACAACTTTTTTTATAAAATCGTCATAGTTTGAGAAACCAATCTCTTGAAGCATTTGGTCTCTTTCATTATTTCCTAGACCAATGTGCCTTGTAGAAAATGACTTTAAGGTTGAAGGCTTATCCTGAGGGGGATTTTTTTTAGATTCAGACATTCAATTAGTCTTCACATTGCTCGCTGTACTCTTCTGGCGTAAGCAAGTTTTCAAATTCAGAGCTGTCTGTTACTTCTATTTTAAAGAACCAACCCTCTTCAAAAGCTGAAGAGTTTACAATTTCAGGGGAATCTTCCAGAGACGAATTCAAATCTACTATTTTGCCACTCATAGGAGAGTACACTTCTGAAGCTGCTTTGACGGATTCAACTACAGCTGCTTCATCTCCTTGATTGACCTCTGAATCCAATTCCGGTAACTCGACAAAAACAATATCTCCAAGTTGATCTTGGGCATAATCACTAATTCCAACAGTAACTATTCCACCTTCCTCAAACTTTGCCCATTCGTGGCTAGATAAAAATTTATAATTTTCTGGTATATCTTTCATTAAGCTTTGTCCTTAAAAAACTATTTTTCCTTCTTTAACAAACCTCGGCTGACCGATTGCAGCAGTGAATATTTTACCCCTTACTTCTGCAAGGCACTTTTCTCTATCAGAAGGCGCTATTCTAGCTAAAGCTATAGATTTTTTCAGTGTTGGAGAGTAAGTACCGCTTGTAACAATCCCTTTTTGGGTCTTTTGCTCATCAAAAAATATTTCTTGATTAGACCTAACTATGCATCTGTCTTCAAATAGAAGTCCCTTTAACAAATGATGGTCTCCAGTTTTCTTTTTAAGTTCAAATGCTTCCTTCCCGATAAAGTTTCTTTCTTTATCCTTCAAAGAGACTGTCCAAGCCATATTGCATTCAAGGGGTGAAATCTTTTCATCCATTTCAAAACCATAAAGATTCATTCCAGCCTCCAACCTGAGAGTATCTCTTGCAGCCAGCCCTACAGGACTTGCTCCAGACTGTATGGCTTTTTGCCACAAGGAATTAGCTTTCTCATTATCTATCATCACTTCAACCCCTTTTTCACCGGTGTACCCTGTGGTTGTAACTAATGTTCCGTTTTCCATTAAACCTTCAAAAGGTCTTTTCTTCATTAATTCATTAGATGTTTCAGTGGAAAGGCATCTCGATAAAACTTTCAAAGCGTTTGGCCCCTGAATAGCTATCATTGATAAATCTGTGCGCTCTGAAAAAGAAACATCCATATCACCTACTTGAGAAGCTATCCAACTTATATCAGACTCTCTAGTCGCACAGTTGACCACCAACCTGTAGCCTGATTCAAGTTTGTAAGCTATTAAATCATCTAGAATTCCTCCTGATTCATTCAATAAAGCTGAATACAGACCATCAAAGTCTTTATTTAATGAATTTATATCATTAGCCAAAAGTTTTCTTAGGAACTCTTTTGCGTCTTTGCCTTTAAAATCAAGAATAGTCATGTGT
>JGI24817J26689_1000417_pt1 | contig 10485 bp, 9 predicted proteins | sample METZYME_3_300m_FD_26689 | JGI IMG/M metagenome (IMG submission 26689) | reverse complement strand
GTATTTACGACAACAGATTTATTGGAAAATAGTAGGCTGTCGTTAAGATCAAAATCAACGGGCTCAATTTTGTCGATGTCTTTCTCTGACATATTCGTTTCTACGGATGAAATAGTCCACCTGAAGGGATAGCAACGATTACAGCTCGCCTACTTCTGTAGCATAAAGATCTGCCAGTATCTCTCGCCATTGACCGTACTGCTCTTCGACGGACCCAGTCAGCGTAATTGTGCGATCCTCCAGATTTATTACCTGTGGCGCCAATTCGTCTTCAAGGGACTTTCCAAGCTCTTCCAGGGCCTCCATATGCATTTGTGCTTCGGCCCGCTTATCAAATCCGCTTTTTATCAGGTAAGCACCTGCGCTAGCGGCACTTATACCACCTACCTGCGAGGCGTAATTGCCGCCGTTAGTAGCTGCCGCCACGCCGGCGATAACCGCCGCAGCACCGCCAATGAACCGACGCCTGGCTGATTCTCTGAGCTCACGTAACTCCAGGGTTTCATGGTAACTTTGCTCGCGCCACGAATCGTAAGGTAAGCGCATTTGTCTTACGTAAGTCGCGTAGTAATCCTGAACAGTATCAATAAACATGAAGTCCCGTTCCCGAATATCGCGAACTCGACCTAGCACGGGATCGTTCTCCGCGGGCAAGGAAACGATCTGGATGTTGCCGCGGCGATCTTCAGTTAGATAGGCATTGAATATTTCGGGCGAAAACCTTTGTGCGAAAAGAACCTCGGAGATGGTTCGTATCTCAACTATTTGTTGGTCGGAAATATTTGCATTCCTGAACGCAAGCAGGTCATTGGCAATATTGTTGTATAAGATCTGAAATGGGTCATTTTGCTGGCGCTGAGACGGATCATAGCTGAACTGGCTAATCGCCTGGTCGTACACTTTGTTATACCATCCGCGACCCGTGCTGTCGGACACTGAAATTCGTAGACTCATTGTCTCGCCGTCTGACTGTAAGACAGTGCCGCTCACCAGCACGTCCATTGGACTGGCACTACTAGGCATTAATCTGACAATGCCCCAGTTACCTGACCGCTGCAATGTTTCGGAAAGCAAGTAAGGTGCATAACGGGATTCAGCTACCCTAATATCGTGGTTGGTGGTTTCCTCTTCGCTTCTCTCTATTTCATCGATACCTGGATCAAAGATGGCAATACCTACATCTAGCAATAAGTCTTCTGGCACATTCCGGCTATCGCTGATGACCGGGGTATAGACAGTCGACTTTACAGTGTGCGTTGCGCAGGCGCTTGCGAAAAACGTTATCAATATCAATCCAGTCAGGTTTCTTAAAATTTGTCTTATCGCTTTCATTGCTCTTCACCGATGCCTGTATAGTTCCTGTATTCATCCCAAAGCGCCTCACGCAACTCTGGGTCCGGCTCACTCATGGCTGCCTCTCTTAGTTGTCGCGCCACAACATCATCATCGCGGCCACTTGGAATATCTTCCGGCGGGGCAAAAGTCTGGTTCTGCTCTGGTGATGTAGAAGCCGACTGGGCNGCAACTACCGCNCCGGAAGGCTGACTATTCGCTTCTTCGAGAGTCTGTGGCCGGTTCTGGCCACCTCCACCACCCGCGGCCCCGCCACCCGGTTGGGCACTACCAGCCGCATTGCTCTCATTCTGGGCTCGTTCTCTCTCACTTAGGATAAAACCGTCAAAAGTCTCATAACCTCGTCGCAGTCTCTCATCCAGTACGGCAGCGCGCTCCGCCGCAGTCATTGCGCCGGCAGTCTGAGAGTTATTATTCCCACTTAAGATGCCATCCGGCAGCGTATCAAGACTATAATCCCCACTTTGGCTACTTGAAATACCTCCTCCAGAATCAGTATCCCCACCAGAACCCTGACTCAAGTCTCCCGTAGATGTGTCGCGACCGGTGTTGCTACCATCTTGCTCACCGGAAGAGCGTGTCTGAGAACCGGTTTCTTGTCCGGTAGCGTTAGAATTACTCGGGAAACTGACGCCTGCCGTAGCCTGTTGCCCGGACTGTGACTGGGCACCAGGTGAATCCTGCCTTCCCGCCGGAAAGGCGGCGCTTGCACTAGTCGAACTCTGGTTTCCGGACTGAGATGCCTGGCTAGCGGTAGCAGTCTGACCGCTGCTGCTCGAGGAACGTGATGAAGAGGCTTCAGCTCCACTGCTTTGTGATACAGAAGGGGAAGAAGAAGCCCGAGAAGACGAAGAACTGGAAGAACTCTGACTACTAGAAGAACTCTGACTACTAGAAGGACTGGATGAACTTGTGCTGGATGACGATGGCATCGGAGGCGTCGGCATGCTCGAGGAACTCTGGCTTGCTGACTGGCAAGCCAACATACTCAGGCTAATGCCGCCAAGCACGAATAATTTGGATATAGTCAAAGATGGCTTTTTCATAACAGATTATTGCTACAGCAAACCTATGCACGTAACTAGTATTTCGTGAATTTTAACTAATTATTTAACCTTTTCAGCGAATTTAGTGATTTTTAACGGGTTTTTATAACACCCGAATATTCTCCAAACACTTCTAATGTATTATACGCGCCACATTGATGAAGTAGTTCAAATCCCCTTATCAATTGCTTAACGAAGCCTAAAGAATCTCCTGATGCTACATCATTAGTACCAATACCGGTATCTAAATTGGTGACCTCTAGAAATCACTGGTAGACCATCAACAACGAGTGGCCTGAAGGATGAATTGCGTACCTTACGCCTCAATTGAGAGAGTAGCCTGGAGTTCTGTTGGCTAATTTCGCTGCTCATTTGCAAGTTACGCACATATCCGTTTGCTGTTACATCGAATATTACGTCCGCATATGCACTGCGAAGCCCTTCCAGTTCTGGGTCGTATGAAGAGGCCTTTCCTGGGTTCGCCGCTTTGCCGAATGTCGGTATCGGTGCCACTTGACCGAAAAGCTGTTGGATTAGCTCTTCGCTATTATCTAAGGTTAAGAGTAATTGCCAAGCCTGGGTATACCTGTCACCGGCTGGTTTTCGCTGATCGAATATAGTGTACCAATCTCCGAGGTCAGTAATTGCTACGGCTAGATCGTACCTAGAACCTGACTCCTCAATGTAGTATTCCACGATGTCCCGGAGGGCACGTTCGCCAGAGCGAAAACTTTTCGGCCCTCGGGACCGTTCATTAAGACTCTTCAATAGCCTATCTTCCGTGTTCCGGAATTCAGGTCTTTGCTGCTCTGTTGTGTAGTTCGGGTATCGCGACACAAGGTAGGCGGACTTAGCAATGTTCGTTTTTAGGGGCACATATCGCTCGTCACTCCGACCAAAATGCAAACTCACCATTCTCACAGCCGCCCGGAACAGAATTTGCGCGGTGCTTAAGCGCAAACCAAGTAAATCGCCATAACCTAGATCAAAAGCCTGCATATTCCAGTTTGCCAACCGGTCAAGCACCGGAATTATTCTCGGGTCATTCGGTCCAAAAGCTTTCCTCTGAAGGAAGAACAGGTAGTTGTTATAAAGATCCGCGTTTGCCCAGTCTTTTAGAGCAACATAGCTATCCAATATACGCTCCACGTGAGGAATCTGCTGAAGTGAGTGCAAGCCATCGTTAATGCGATTGACATGAATGGCTCGGTCAAAAGTTTCAACAGCGGCGTCATGATCACCCTGCTGCTGCTGCAAAAGGCCGAGCGCAAAAAGCTCTTCTACGAGAGCGCGATCCCAGGCTCCCCCTATATACTCAATTTCTTCAACCGCGGAATTGTACGCACTAATGCCCTCCTCACGACGGCTATACTGCGGGTCATCTTCGGGGTTTGGTTGTTCCTGATAAAATGGTTCAGGCGCCACCGAGTCAATACCCTCCTCCAGCGCTCTCGGGATATCGAGATATAAAAGGCTATTATTTAAGTTAGCGGATTGTTGCGGCAGCTCAGTGTCTGAATCAGCTTCCTGAGCATAAACTGGAAATACGTATAGCAAACCCGCTAGGACAGTGAGATTCAGGCAGATTGTTTTGATCGGGATTAGCATATTTAAAATTCAAGCCGGCTGATAGCTGATAGAGGAAAAAAGAATCCCGCGAGAACTAAAGCTATCTTGTGTCACGACATTCGAGAACATTCATTTATAACACCCTGAAAATTAGTGGTAAACAGCCTCCAACCACAATTAATGAAATCACAATTAGCCAAACGTTTGCTGAAAGGCTTTTTCCCGAGTCTCTGCGGACAAGAGATTTTCAATTAAGCTTGGAAAGTAATAAATTTCCGTAGCCATCAGAACAGGCAGCCCAACCTGCTTCAACAAAAGTTGTGGATGAATATTCCGTGATTATCGCAGGGCCCTGTATTTTCTGATTCGCCGAAATTTCGTTTCTGGCCAATACCCTGAACAACTCATTTTCACCATAACTCTCGGTGCTTTTCTCCCCATAACTGTCCGACTCAGCCGCTATTTCCGGGAACGTGACCTGTGGGCCATGGTGGACTACTTTAACCCGGAGGTTGACTATTTCAGTGTCAACTTGAAGGGCATATCCATAACGAGTCTGGTGCAGACTTTTGAAAGCTTCTTCTGTATTCTGGAGATCATCCCAGGGCACGTTCAGCGTGTAAGATTGTCCGATGTAACGCATATCGACACTGCGCTTTACGACCAAATTTTCCACCAGTAAATTCTCCCCAACTAACTGCTCCTTTCCATGCCTAGCTAATTTTTCAAACTGCTTTTCCAAGTTCTCAGGCTGTAATTTCTTTAGGGCAGCAGAAACAGTCCGAGTAAACTGCCTTCCTTGGTCAGCAACAAGCATACCCAGGGCTGAAAAGACACCACTATACGCTGGCACTATTGCACGGCTCATCTGCATAGCTTCGGCGACCGAACACACATGCAGACCACCAGCACCCCCGAAACTGGCCAACAAAAACTCCTTCGGATCGTAGCCTCGGTTAACTGAGATCAACCGAATAGCTCCTGCCATATGTTCCGTGGCGATTCTGACGACACCGAGCGCTGTCTCTCCAATGGGCAATCCGATTTGATTTGCCAGTTTTTCAATGGCTGACACCGCGAGCTGCTTATCTAGTTTCATATTATCAGCAAAAGCCACATCATGGATTAACCTTCCCAGCACTAAGTTGGCATCAGTAACGGTTGCATCCTTACCACCTTTGCCGTAACAAGCTGGGCCCGGATCGGCTCCCGCGGACCGAGGCCCCACCTGCAACATACCGCCGCTGTCGACAAAGGCGATAGAGCCACCCCCAGCACCAATAGTGTGCATATCTACCATAGGCACACCAATTGGGTAACAACCGATAACCCCCTCAGTGGTCATATTGATTTCACGATCAAGCAATGCCACATCAGTTGATGTCCCACCCATATCGAAACTGATTATCTTTTCAACACCGATCTGTTTACCAAGAAATTGAATGGCCGTTAGTCCACCAGCCGGGCCCGATAACAACAGATTAACAGTCGCCTCCTGCGCTTTCTCTGCTGCAATGGTTTCACCGCTTGATTGCATAATTTGTAACGGGCAATCACCCAACTCCGCTTGCAGACGTTTAAGGTATCCACTTACGACCGGCCCCAAGGCTGCATTAAGCCATGTTGCGACACCTCTCTCGTATTCCTTGTAGACTGGTAAAACTTCCGATGAACGACTCACGAAAACGGGCGCGATAGTTTTTCTGATTCGTTCTTCGATCGCCCGCTCAAAGCCATCGTCAAGAAAAGAAAACAAAAGGTTAATGGCAACCGCTTCGGGGTTTGCCCCAAGTATCTTTAGGGCAAGTGCTTCCAGATCTTCTTCGGTTAGCGGCTCAATGACTGCTCCATCCGCTGCCAACCTTCCTCCCGTTTCGAAGCAGAGTTCAGGCGGAACAGGTGGGTCTTTAGGCGGAAATTCTAACGCATAAAGTTTGGGTCGAGTTTGCCTGGCCAGTTTAAGCATGTCTCCAAAGCCGCGATTGGTGATAAACACAGTTCTTGCTAACTTACCTTCCAGCGTGGCGTTGGTGGCAACAGTGCTGCCATGAATAATATTTAGGGAACCCTGCTCGGCAAAAGCCGTCAAGCCCATCTCGCGTAACCCATTCATGATTGCTTGCTCAGGTGCCGTTGGAGTTGATAGGACTTTATGTATATTTAGCGAATTTCCGCGCCCAATTTCGACACAAACGAAATCAGTGAAAGTTCCACCCGCATCAACTCCTAGTATTAATTGCCTGTTCAAAAGCTGTTTACCGTGCGCTAGGCTTTTATTTAGAAAGAGGAACGATTATAACGGCTCTTCATAAACACACCTATTGACATTCGAACTCCGCAGGAAGCGCCGGTGCCAGAATTACCTGAAGTTGAAACGACTCGACGAGGAATCGCGCCACACGTTACCAAGCGACGTGTGTTAAAGGTGGTGGTAAGACAACCAAACCTCCGTTGGCCAGTTACTCCTTCCTTGGTAGACGAGTTGCCTGGGCATGTGATCGACAAGGTAGAACGTCGAGGGAAGTATCTCCTGCTTAAAACACGCATTGGAACATTGCTTGCCCACCTAGGCATGTCTGGTAGTCTCCGCGTCCTCAACACGAATAAAAGCCCTGGTAAACATGACCACGTAGACATTATTTTTGAAGGTGATCGATTATTGCGCTATTCCGATCCTCGCCGGTTTGGGTGCATTTTATGGGAACCCAACCCCATTGAATCACACCCATTACTTCAATCGCTCGGCCCAGAGCCTCTTGGAGACGGGTTCGATGGTGAATATCTTTACCGTAACAGTCGCAAACGAGTGGCCTCAGTAAAAACTTTTATCATGGACGCCAGGGTGGTCGTGGGCATCGGTAATATTTACGCAAACGAAGCTTTATTTATGGCAGGTATCAACCCAAAACGAGCCGCAGGCAAAGTTTCACGACTACGTTACCGAGCATTGGCTGATCGCATTAAGGAAGTTTTGAGCAAATCGATAAAGGTAGGCGGTACTACGTTACGAGACTTCACCAACAGTAGTGGAAACCCAGGTTACTTCAAGCAATCATTGCAAGTCTATGGTCGAGGCGGCATGGCCTGCCAGAAATGTCAGAGACCTCTGAGTCAAATTCGACTTGGGCAACGCAATACCGTTTATTGTCCTTACTGTCAGAAATAGAGGTATCAGGCCTTGACTCTCATACTTGGGACATGGCCTTGACCACACTCGGATGTACAAATTTGGAAATGTCTCCGCCGAATGAAGCAATTTCTCTGACCAATGTCGACGAAATATATGATAAGTGCTCAGCCGGTGCGAGAAATACGGTTTCAATACTGGGATCCAGTACTCGATTCATCGCAACCAACTGAAATTCATATTCAAAATCAGCCACTGTGCGCAATCCCCGCAAAATGATATTAGCGTCACACTGCCCTACAAAGTCAGTTAACAGTCCATCAAAGGCAATCACTTCCACATTAGTCAAATGCCCAAGCACCTCGGCAGCAAGACTGACACGTTGTTCAGTGGAAAGCGTATTGTTTTTCTGTCGATTAGTTCCTACGGCAACAATAATCTTGTCAAATAACCCAGCAGCGCGTTCAACAAGATCAGTATGACCATTGGTAATGGGATTAAATGTGCCGGGATAAACTGCTACTTTCATTGAGTAACCCTAGGGTTGGGCGCCTTTACTTATCTAGCATTTTAGCGAATTGACCCCGCCCATACAATCGCGCCATGTTTTACATCAGANTTGAATAAATTGCAGGATTTTTTGCTCCAACCATTGCTCAGACCAGCCCGATATGAAGCCAACATGGCCTCCTTTGCTGCTCAATTTCAAATCTACGTGAGGTGATAGCTTTTCGCTGGAAGGAATGGCGAGCGCCGGCACTAATGGATCATTCTGGCTTTGAACAAGCAGCGTCTGAGTTTCAATGGTATCTAGCAAACCAAAACTGCTACACTGGTTGTAGTAATCTTCGGCATCTTTAAAGCCATGCAATGGAGCTGTAACTTTGTCATCAAATTCCCATATCGAAGAAATACCAGTCAACTCACCTAGTTGATTTATTTCACTTAGTTGATCTAGGTTATCGACTTTCTCGAAATACAATTTCTTATTATTAAGGTCGGCTAAAAGCTTCCTCACAAAATATCTTCCATACAGCCTGCCCAATCCCTGTAGCATGGCTCTCGAACAATGCGCTAAAGAAAAAGGCGTTGAAACAGCAACCGCTTTCTTTATTCTCGAATTCCCGGAACTTTCTCCCAGCCATTTAAGCAACACATTTCCGCCCAGCGAATACCCAACAAAAGCAAAGTTTTTTTTGGGGTGCGACCAAGATAAATTGGAAAATACTTCTTCAACATCGTCTGAGATCCCCGAATGATAGGCTCGCGCTTTGCGGTTAATCTCTCCACTACAGCCGCGAAAATTCATCGCTACACTTGATACACCATTTTCGCTAAGTAATCGTTGAAGAGATAAAACATAAGAGGAGCCTGAACACCCGCATAACCCATGCAAGATCACCACAATCAAGTCCGTTGCCTTGTTAACAAGGGCGCTATTTGTAGCCCAGTCGACATCAATAAAATCACCGTCCCTTAGCTCAATTCGTTGGCGCACCTGCCGAACTTTTTCTAACCGCGAGAGTTTTCTATAAAGAGTTTGACTATGGCCGCCAGGCAACCACCAAGCAGGTTCAAATTCTTCTTTTTGGGGGCCACTTGGCATTTATTTAATCCCCATCGCAGTTTTCAAACAAATAATAATGAACTTTACCGGCCTTTTTCTGTTTCAGTTTTATCCAATTTTCAGGCAAGTCAGCTTCCAATAGCTCTACACCACTCTCGACGTAAATTTTGCTACTTTTCTGGAGGAAATTACTGACAGCTAGCTCATTGCATACTCTGCAAATATCATCAACAAATGGTGGATCAATAAAGACAATGTTGAATTTCGTTTTGCCCTCGGGAGCCGTTTGCAGCCAGCGTAAGGTTTTAGAGTTGCTAACTTCGCCGTTTTCTAACCCTAACATTTTTAGGTTGTGTTCGATCGCTTTTGCTGCAGACTTATTCTTTTCAATGAATACCGCGCACTTTGCACCGCGGGAAAGAGCTTCCATACCAAGTGCTCCGCTTCCTGCAAATAAGTCGATACATCTACTAGCGTGAATACAATCCTGTAACCAATTAAACAGCGTCTCTCGAGTTCTGTCTGATGTCGGCTTCAGGCCTTCAATATCAGGGAAGTTAATCTTCCTTCTGCGAAAGGAGCCCCCGATGATTCGCAGGGAGTTTTGTCTACCTGTTTTGTGTGTTTTCATTATGCTTGGATTGGTTTGACCTACTAACTGCTAGCCTAGCAAGGCTGACCGATAATTACAGCTAATAGCTTATCTCGTATTTATGTAACCGCTATCTGAGTGGTGGTAGGATAAGGCAGTTCGGATTAGCGTATCCAGAGTACCTCTGATGTTTAGAATTGGAAAAAAAGAGAAAACTTCGAAAAATTCTCCGGCGAATCCAGAAAACGTTTCGGCACGATCAGAAAACCCAAATCCTGAAGACAAAAAACCCATTTTTTTCTCACGTTTGATTTCTGGGCTTAGTCGTACCCGGGGGAGACTGGGTGAGGCCATCGAAACGATGGTCCACGGTGAGAAGACAATTGATGCAGGGTTTTTGGAAGATATAGAAACCCTGTTGCTCTCCGCCGATGTAGGAATCGAAGCAAGCGTCCAGATTATCTCCCAGTTAAAACAACAGCTCGATCGTAAACAGCTCTCAGCCCCAAGTGAACTTTTGCACGCTCTTAAGGTAGAGCTGCAGATGATTCTTGATCCCTGTGAAGTACCACTCCATGTCAACAGTAGTTCCAAGCCTTTTGTTATTTTAATGGTTGGAGTAAACGGTGTCGGCAAAACTACCACTATTGGTAAGTTAGCAAAACGTCTACAGTCTCAAGGGGAAAAAGTCATGTTAGCCGCTGGCGATACCTTTCGAGCCGCGGCGGTTGAGCAGTTACAAGTATGGGGCGACCATAATGAACTTCCAGTGGTAGCACAGGAAACAGGAGCAGACAGCGCCTCTGTTATCTTCGATGCTTATCAATCTGCCAAAGCTAAAGAGATTGATGTACTCATTGCAGATACCGCCGGACGATTGCACACTAAAGATAATCTCATGAAAGAACTTGAGAAGATCGTGCGCGTGCTCAAGAAGCAAGACGAACGATTGCCGGACGAAATTCTATTAGTGCTGGATGCGACTACAGGTCAAAACGCTCTCAGCCAAGCTGAGAGCTTTCATGCCTCAACGGAANTCACTGGTATAGTCCTTACNAAGCTGGACGGCACCGCCAAGGGAGGTGTCGTATTTGCGATTGCCAAGCAGTTGGGACTTCCCATTCGGTTTGTCGGTGTAGGAGAACAGGTGGACGACCTCAGACCCTTCGAAGCCCAAAAATTCGTTGCAGCACTTTTTGTTGAATAAAGCGGTACGACTACGTTCGACTTA
>JGI24817J26689_1000416_pt1 | contig 10518 bp, 12 predicted proteins | sample METZYME_3_300m_FD_26689 | JGI IMG/M metagenome (IMG submission 26689) | reverse complement strand
TAGTAGGTGGTGGGACCGAAGTCCATGCCCACAGAGCTGTCACGGCTCTGGGTCCACGTGGTGTTACGCATGAGCACGTCCACGTCGCCGGTCTGAACAGCAGTGAAGCGCTCCGAGGCCGTCAGAGCCACGAAGTTCACGGCTCCAGCGTCGCCAAGGACGGCGGCAGCTACTGCCCGACAGAAGTCGGCGTCAATACCGGTACCGAGCCATCAGCCTGGGTTTCGGAGAACGCCACGGCCGAGCCGCTGACTCCGCAGTTCAGGGTGCCACGGGCCTGGACGGCGTCCAGGAGACTGCCGGACGCGACAACTTCGACCTCTGCGGCCGTAGTGGCCGGTGCAGCCGGTGCGTCGTCGCTGTCGCTACCGCAGGCTGCGGCGACGACACCGATGGTCAGGAACAGGGCGAGAAGCCTGAGAAGCTTGCTCTTCATAAATTGAACCCCCTCCGGTTCATGGTTCCCGGGGGGGCGTGATCCCGCCGCCCACGGGTGCCACCCATCGTTGGGCGGCCCCGCGAGGGTATTTGGCTTCAGTCACCCGGGCAACCCGGGCTATGCAATTCCCGGATGCCCGGCTATGCAAATTCCGGATATATGGCGTCGTTCCCGAGCAATTCGGCCTCGCGATAGATGGCCCAGCAGAAAATCTGGTTCTGGAATTCCCACCTAGACCCCGCTCAACGTAGGGCCTAACCGGCCAACACCACCTCGTCCATCAGGCCGGTGGACACGCTGTAGACGAAACCACGAATGTGGTCCTTGTAGAGCAGGAACGGGGACTGGTGGAGGCGCTGCATCGATAGGCGGACACTGTCGTGGGGGTCAGTGAACGCTTCCAACGCCCACGAGGGAGCCTCCCCGATCTCGTTGACCAGTTGGGCCCGGAACTCTTCCTCGACGACCCGTTCCAGGCCGCAGTCGGTGTGGTGTACGAGCACGACCTCACGGGTCTTCAGGAACCGCTGGGACAGGCACAGCGACCGGATGACGTCGTCGGTGATCACGCCACCGGCATTACGGATCACGTGGGCCTCGCCGTGGCCGAGGCCTAGTAACTGGAACATGTCCATCCGGGAGTCCATACAGGCCACGACGGTCACGTGACGGGTCGGTTCGACCTGGAGGTCGGCGTCGGCAAAGTCGACGGCGAACGCCCGGTTAGCTGCCACGAACTCGTCGGCGATCGGGAAGTGGTCGGTCATGGCAGGTGTGTCACGGATCGGGTGGGGCGACTACCAGCCAGCCGTTTCTAGCCGGTCGCCCGAACCCCAAGGATGCCATGGTCGGCCCCCGGAGTGTGCCGGGTCAGTTTCGCCGGTTCAGCAATGCTGCCGTCACGGCGGCGCCCAGAACGCCCCCGGACGTGGAGAGCACCAGGTCGCCCACTGTGTCGTCGTAGGTCAACTGCAGGCCGGTGGTTCCCATTTCCTGGACGATCCACTCCACGGCCTCCCAGGCGATGATGGCCATGGCCCCGAAGCCGGAGCCCAACAGGACCAGGTTCCACCGGGCCAGTCCTTGTGACGCCACGAAGAGCACCAAGGCGGCTACCAGGAAGGTCCAGTTGGCGAAGTGGAGGATGTCGTCGAACTGTTCGAAGGTGTCGTAAAGGTTCACCAGATTTCCCGACAGGTCCAAGACGAACGGGGTGACCAGCAGGGCGTCGGCCAGGTAGGGGTACCGGTCCCGCCGACCCCGAAGGGCCCAGATAGCTGGTACCACTAGGGCTGACAGGGGATAGCCGACGCACCGTTCGGGCCAGCCCTTGCCGGCCACTCCGGGAATGTCCGGGAATAACAGGCCAGTCAGGAGGGTCGCCGCAAGGGCGCCCTTGACCACCCACATGAGGTGTCGCTCATTCACCGGATACCTCCCGGTCCGACCGGCCTGTGCCCGGCTAGTTGATCTGCTTCTCCATGCCCACCCAGTAGGGGGCGCGCAGCTTGAACTTCTGCAACTTGCCGGTAGCCGTCCGGGACAGTTCCTCGCGGAACTCCACCGACGTGGGGCACTTGAAGTGGGCCAGGGATTCCCGACAGTGGTCAATCAGGGCCCGCTCGTCGACCGACTCCCCGTCGGCCACCACGACCAGGGCCTTGATCGTCTCACCCCACTTCTCGTCGGGCACGCCGATCACCGCCACCTCGGCGACTGCCGGGTGCGAGAACAGGGTGTCCTCCACCTCAATCGACGACACGTTCTCACCGCCTGAGATGATCACGTCCTTTTTACGGTCGGTGATCGTGGCGTACCCCGCCTCGTCGATCACCCCACCGTCTCCGGTGTGAAACCAGTCGTCGGCCAGTGCTTCGGCGGTGGCGTCCGGTTGGTCCCAGTAGCTCTTCAGCACGTGGTTGGTTCGGGCCAGCAACTCGCCCTCCGGCGAGGTCGACATGGACACACCGAGAGCCGGTGCCCCGGCTCGTGACAGGCGGGCCGCCCGTTCAGCCGGGGTGTCGTCGTCCCACTCGGCCCGTGAGCGGTTCATGGTCAACAGCGGGGCGGTCTCGGTCAGTCCGTAGATCTGGATGAACTCCCAACCCAACTCGACTTCGACCCGCTCGATGGTTCGGGTGGGGGGCGGTGCTCCGGCCACCACAATTCGCATGCGTCCCGATCCGGGGATCTCGCCGTCCCAGTCTGCCGCCGCGTCCAGCACGGCGGCGATGACCGCCGCGCCACACAGGAGGGTCACCCCGTGCTGCTCGATGCGTCGGAGGATCTCGGGTCCGTCGACCTTGCGGAGCACGATGTGCTTGCCGCCCATGCCAGTCATCGCGTACGGCATGCCCCAGCCGTTGCAGTGGAACATGGGCAGGGTGTGGAGGTAGACGTCCCGGTCGTTCACACCCGTTTGCCATCCGAACACGGCGGCGTTCAGCCACAGGTTCCGGTGGGTCATCTCGACGCCCTTCGGGCGGGCCGTGGTGCCGCTTGTGTAGTTGATGGTGGCGGTGGCGTCCTCGTCCGGGGTCCATGGTCGAGGTTCGACCCCCTCGAGGAACAGCGAGTCCGACTCGTTGCCGGCCAACAGACGGTGCTTCACCTTCACGCCACCCAGGTCGGTTTCCAGCTCTGGGTCCATGAGAAGAACTTCGGCTCCCGAGTGGTCCACGATGTACTGGACCTCCTCGGCGTTGAGGCGGAAGTTGACCGGTACCCCGACCCGTCCGAATGCACTCGTTCCATAGAGGAACACCAGCATTCGTGCTGAGTTGTGGCTGACCATGGCCACCCGCGCTCCGATGTCGAGGCCCATGGCGTCCAGGCCCGCGGCCATGGCCCGTGCCAACTCGGCGGTCCGTGCGTAGGTGAGGTCAGGGAGTGCCGGGGCAACCTGGTCGGGCTCGTCGACGATGGCGATCCGGTCTCCGTAGACGACCTCGGCCCGGCGCAGGTGGTCGGCAACGGTCAGCGGGATTTTCATGGGGCGGCCTCCTGTCGGGTTCTCGCAATGTATTGACGACGGGACGGCTGACAATAGTTCTCGTCCCTCGGGCACCTCGTCTCAGGGCATACGCTCCCACCGGTGGAAGACGACGAGGTTCTGGACGGGTACCGGACGAGCATCGACAACATCGACGCCGCCTTGATCCACCTGCTAGCCGAGCGGTTCAAGGTGACCCGCATGGTGGGGGCTCACAAGGCGGCGGCTGGCATGGCGCCGGCTGATCCCGACCGGGAGGCCGAGCAGGTGCAGCGAATGCGGGACCTGGGAGAGGCGGCGGGCCTGGATCCGGTGTTTAGCGAGAAGTTTCTGCGATTCGTGATCGACGAGGTGATCCGTCACCACGAGCGGGCAGGGAACGGGGGCTGATCCCCTGGCCGGGGCTCAGCCCTCGGCCATTTCCCGGTCCTTGGCCACCTCGTCGAGGTCGGCGTATTCCTCGCCGGTGTCCACCCAGTCCTCGAACTGGATCACGCCGATGTCGGTGAACCGGTCCCGCAGCCATCCGTCGCCGGCGTCCAGCAGGCCCAACTTCTTGCAGTTGGGGACGATCTTGGAGAACAGCAGCCGCTGGAAGAGCCTCAGGTCATCGGGCATGGCCAGGGTGAACTGCACCATCTCCTTGACGTCGACCCCCATACGCTCCCAGACCTCCTGGCGCATGAACCGGTCCCGCATCCGCAGGGCCGCCTCGAAGGCAAACTCCTGCCGTTCGCGTAGCTCGGCCACGGTGAGTTCCTGGTACACCTCCTGGAGGGTGAGCACCCCGAAGGCCACGTGCCGGGCCTCGTCGGACATGACGTAGCGCAGCAGCTTCTTGAGCAGCGGCTCCTCGGTGGTCTGGTGCATGAAGCCGAAGGCGGCCAGGGCTAGCCCTTCCACCATGATCTGCATGCCCAGGTAGGTCATGTCCCAACGGCTGTCCTGGAGGATGTCGTCGAGCAGTGTCCCCAGGTGGGTGTTGACCGGGTACTTAATGCCGTCCAGCTTCTGGTCCAGGTACTGGGCGAAGACCTCGACGTGTCGGGCCTCGTCGACCACCTGGGTGGCGGCGTAGTACTTGGCATCGATCCACGGCACTGTCTCGACGATCTTGGCCGTGCACAGCAGGGCGCCCTGCTCGCCGTGCATGAACTGGCTGAGGCTCCAGTTCATGGACTCGACGCCCAGGTCGGCCCACTCGTCTTCGGTCAGTTTGTGGAGCGGCGAGCGAGGGTTCTCGGCGAAGTAGGCCACCTCCTCGGGGTTGGCCGGGGCCAGGACGGCGTACGGGTCTACGTCGGTCGACCAGTCCAGGTCGGTTTGGCCGTTCCACTGCGAGGTCTTGGCCTTCTCGTACAGCTTGTCGAGGCTGGCCCGCTCACCCTTTCCGTAGCCCCAGGTGAAGATGGCATCGGCGTTGTCTTCCACGGTGTGGATGAGCGAGGTCACATCGTCGTTGAAGACGGAGAAATCGCTGATCCGGTCCGGGTCGTTGGCGTAGGCACGGAAGTCGAACTCGCCGTCGACGGTCTGCTCGCCGGGCATCGGCTCGGTGGTGGTCATGGTGGAAGTCCTTCCAGTGGCGGCCGGTTTCGGCGGCCTTCAGTCGTCGTTCGGCGATGGTCGGTCGGTGGTCGGGTCGGCGAAGATGGGTTCCACGGCATCGCCGATGGTTAGGGCCTCGGCAGTGTTCTCCCAGTCCTCGTACTGGATGACGCCCATCTCCTGGAAGCGTTCCCGCAGCCAGCCGTCCCGATGATCGAGCAGACCGAGCTTCTTGCAGTTGGGGACGATTTTGGAGAACAGGAGGCGCTGGAGGGCCTGCTGGGAACTCTGTCTGGGGAGCAGCGCCTCGATCTCGGCGTTCTCGATGCCGAAGCGCGGCCAGAGTTCGGCGTTCAGGGTGCGTCGGCGCATCATGTCGCACGCCTCGTAGGCAAACTCCTGACGCTCCCGGAAATCGGCGGCCGGCAGGTCGTCGTAGATCTCTTGCAGCGAGAGGATCCCGAATGCCACGTGCCGAGCCTCGTCGGCCATGACGTACCTCAGCATCTTCTTGAGCAGAGGTTCCTGGGTGGTCCCGAGCATCAGCCCAAACGCCGCCAGGGCGAGCCCCTCGATTACCACCTGCATGCCGAGGTAGACGAGGTCCCACCGTTCGTCCCGGAGCACCGTGTCGAGCAAGGTTTTCAGATTTTCGTTGATCGGGTAGGTGGTGGGCATCTTCTCGTCGAGGTACCGGGCGAACGCCTCGACGTGGCGGGCCTCGTCGACCACCTGGGTGGCGCCGTAGTACTTCGCCTCAATCCACGGTACGGACTCAACGAGCCGGGCTGTGCACAGCAGGGCGCCCTGCTCTCCGTGGAGGAACTGGCTGAGGGAGGCGGCTTGGGAGTGGAGGGCGAACTCCACCCACTGGTCTTCGTCCCACGAGGCGACCGGGGAGCCCTTGACGTCGAGCAGGCTGCGGGCCGGCATGCCAGCTGGGATGCCGGTCGCTTCGGCCTGGAGGCGGATCATGCGCTCGGGGTCGACGGGAGTCGACCAGTCGAGATCGTCGCTGACGTTCCACTGTGAACGCTTGGCCTTTTCGTAGAGGCGATTCAGGCCGTCGCGGCCCCGCTCGTAGTCCCAGGTGAACTGGGTGTCGAACTCGGCTCGGACCGATTCCATGAGGAGGTCGAACTCNGTGGGCCCGGCCTGGTTCCCGCTNTCGTCCCCNGCGGTCTGGGGTTCAGTGATGGTCATGTCGGATCTCCGGCGGTTGCCGTTTNCCCGGTGGGTGGGCNGGCCAGGCCAGTGATCACCCGGTTGATCACCTCGTGCCAGTTNTCGNCCGCGGGGAGTTCCAGGCCCATGGAGCGGGTCAGCAGCATCCCGAAGCCGATGGCGTGGGCCAGGCGGACCACGGACTGCTCGTCTAGCCCCGGGTCGAACAGACCCTCGGTGGTGGCCTCGTCTACCAGTTTGCCGAGGCGCCGATCCTCTTCTTCGACCCGGCGGCGTAGGCGGTCGGCCAGGTCGGGGTCGCGGCGGGCCGCCACTACGGCCTCCAGGAAGAGGGCGTGCCCACCATCCAGCGGGTCGAGGAGGTGGTCGCCGAGGCTGGACAAGACCTCGGTGGGGGAGCTGACGGCTGATCCGCCGTTCAGGATGTTGTCGATGGAGTCGGGTACGTGGTGGTCTACGGCCTCCAGGAGCAGTTCGGCCTTGCCGCCGTACCGGCTGTAGATGGCGCCGGTGGTGACCCCGGCCCGACGGGCGATCTCGGCGACTCCGGCCCGCTCATAGCCCTTCTCGGCGAACACCTCGGCTGCCGCGTGTAGCANGCGGTCGGTCAGGTCGTCGCCGGGGCGACAGGCCTCGTCAGTCTGGATCGTTTCCTGATCTGCCACCTCCCGATAATAACGGTGATTATCCGTGGGTCAAGGACGGGGCGTGACCGGANGGCTAGTTTCCGGCCGAATCACCGAGCGAGAAAGGGCCAGCCCCATGCACTTCGGTGTCTGCTTCTTCCCTACGGCTTACGCCATCAGNCCCCTCGAACTGGGACCTGCTCTCGAGGAACGCGGCTTCGAGTCGGTCTGGCTGGCCGAGCACAGCCACATNCCNGCGTCGCGCACCTCGCCGTGGCCCGGTGGACCGGATCTTCCACAGATGTACTACGACACCCTGGATCCGTTCGTGACCCTGGGCGCCATGGCAGCAACTACCACGACCCTGAGGTTGGGTACCGGCATCACCCTCGTCNTTCAGCGGGATCCCATCCACACCGCCAAGGAGGTGGCCAGCCTCGACGTGTTGTCCGGAGGGCGTGTCCTGTTCGGCGTCGGAGCCGGCTGGAACCTGGAGGAGATGGCCGACCACGGCACCGACCCCGATCGCCGGTTCGGCCTGATGCGAGAGCGGGTGGAGGCCATGAAGGCCGTTTGGACTTCTGAGGTCGCCGAGTATCACGGCGATCAGGTCGGCTTCGACCCGATGTACAGAATCCCAAACCGGTCCAGTCTCCGCACCCACCCGTCCACGTCGGTGGCGTGGCCCCCGGGGGGCTGCGTCGGGCTGTGGCCTACGGCGACGGGTGGATCCCCATCGGCGGCCGAACAAGCATCGATGGGGCGGAACTCTCCGCCCTCCGGGCCGAGGCCTGTGCGGCAGCCGGGCGCGATCCGACCACCCTGGAGGTCTCCATCTACTACGCCCCGCCCGATCCGGCCGTCCTGGCCAACCTGGCCGAGCACGGAATCGAACGGGTGGCCTTTGCCGTACCGTCGGCGCCTCGGGACGAGGTCCTGCCGGTCCTCGACCGGTACGCCGAGGTGATGTCCTCGTTCTAGCCGAGGGTGGCCGCCCGGTCGGTGGCCAGGGCGGCCCGCTGGGCCTCGTCCAGATCGACGGCCAACTCGAGGGCGGCGAAGTCGCTGCCCAGCCTCACCGGCCCGTCGGGGAGGGTAAACACCAGGTACTGAACGGCCGACAGGCGGTCTTGGCCCACCTGGGTGGGGTCAAACTCGGCGTAGATCCGGGTCCCGTCGGCCAACTCGGCGTACAGGCACTCCTGTAGCCCCAGCCAGGCCTCCAGCAGGGGCCGACGCTTCGCCTCGTCCTCGATCTCGATCAGGAGGGCGCACCCCAGTTGCCCCGGCCCACCGAGCATGGCGTTGTAGATGTCCAGCTCCTCGCGGATGCCGGACTCCCGCACGATCCGCTCGGCTCGCATGATCTCCTGGATCTGGTACCAGATCGTGTCGTGGTTCTCGAATAGGAACGTCAGGTTCTCGCCCAGGTGGATCCGTCGAGACTTCTTGAGTTCCATGACCGCCGCCCGGACGGTGTCCCGATCGTCGGCATAGGACTGCCAGTCGAGGACCTCCTCCCGTCGGACATGGTGCGGGGCAGGCGCCGGGCCACTGCTCATCCGGGCTCTCCCGCCGGCGGTTCCGCTTCCGACCCGGGCGGTGGCACAGGGGTCGGGAAGCCGTCCGGTTCGTAGGCCCGGGCCAGGATGGTCATTGGATGCAAGGGTCGACGGTCGGCGTGCTGACCGAACTGCAGGGCGGCCAGCGGGCAGTCGGTGGCCCACACCTGGGCCGACCCGTCGCCTCCGGCTGCCATCCCGTCGAAGGCCTTTTGCCCGATACGCACCGAAGACTCGAAGCCCTCCACCTTCATGGCATGCGTGCCGTCGTGCCCGCAGCACTCCATGGTGGTCGACGGCTTCACTCCCGGGATCTTTCGGAGCAGGTCCCGGCCCTTGAAGCCCACGGCCTGGGCCCGCAGATGACAGGGAGCGTGGTACGACACGTCACCCGGCGTACTGGCAAACCGGTCGTCGAATCGCTCCTCGTCGCGGATAGACCACAGGAACTCCGACGGGTCCGACACGGCCTCGGCCAGGCGATGGGCCCGCTCCCGATCGGCGGGGGCCACCAGTTCCGGGTACTCGCGACGCAGCATCATCGAGCAGGTCGGGTTGACGGCCAGGACCTTCTTGCCGGCCACCACGTGGGGTTCCAGACGGTCCAAGTTGGTGGTCGCCTTGTCTCTCAGGGTGTCCAGGTCGCCGGACTCCCAGGCCGGCATCCCACAGCAGACCAGACCCTCCTCGCAGGTGACGTCCACACCGTTTCGCTGTAGGACCGACACGGTGTCACGGCCCACGTCGGGCTCGTTGTGCTCGACGTAACAGGTGGGGAAGAGGACCACCTCGCCGGCTGTGGGATCGTCGGAGACCAGGCCGACCCGCCGGGCCCACCGAGTGAACGGGGCTCGGGCGAACGGTGGGAGGTCCTTGTCGCGGTGGATGCCTACCACCTTCTCCAGGAAACGCCGGTGCAGTCGACTGCGGGAGTTCAGGGTGTCGGCCAGCCCGCCGGAGGATCGGGCGAGCCGGGCCGTTCGGTCCGGGTCGCCAAGTACCCGGTCCCGAAGATTCTGTCCATCGCGTCGGAGCCGCTGGGCCTTGTACCGGTGGACCAGCTTCGGGAAGTCCAACTGGAACTCGTGGTCGTCGCGCACCGTGTACGGACACTGCACCTCACACAGCTTGCACTGGAAGCACTCGTCCATCACCCGTGCCGTTTCGGCATCGGTGATCGAGCGCACGTCGCCGTCGTGGCGGTCGTCGATGAACGAAAACAGCGACGGGAACGAGTCGCAGTACTTGAAGCACATCCGACAGCCGTGGCAGATCTCGAACGTACGGTCGACCTCTGCCTTGAGCGCGCCGGGGTCCCAGTAGACGTCCTCCGAGGGGTCGTAGGACAGGCCCGGGGTAGGGGCGTACGGGATGTGGTCGGCCATGGGCGGTGATCTCTCCGGCTTCCGTCCGACGCCGGCTACTGGGTCAGACGCGACACGCCTGTCACCCCCGGGAGAAGCGACCGGCGCGATTCACCACGGGACAGGGCGGTCGACGGACCGTTGGTCAGCTGATCCCGTCGAGCAGAGACTGGAAGCGACCGGCGTGGGACTTCTCGGCTTTGGCCAGGGTTTCAAACCAGTCGGCGATGTCGTCGTGGCCCTCCTCGCGGGCCGTCTTGGCCATGCCCGGATACATCTCGGTGTACTCGTAGGTCTCACCGGACACCGCGGCGGCCAGGTTCTCCAGGGTGTCGCCGATGGGCAGGCCGGTGGCCGGATCGCCAACCACCTTGATGTAGTCGAGGTGGCCGTGGGCGTGGCCGGTCTCGCCCTCCGCGGTGTCGCGGAAGTTACCGGCGATGTCCGGGTAGCCCTCCACGTCGGCCACCTTGGCGAAGTAGAGGTAGCGGCGGTTGGCCTGGGACTCGCCGGCAAAGGCGGCCTTTAGGTTCTCGATCGTCTGGCTGCCGTCGAGGCTCACGGTGTTACTCCTGTTTTCTGTTCGATGGGCAGGACTGGTCAGTTGGGGCTGCCGCGGGCACCGTAGCCCTTGCGGACACTTTGCTGGGATTTCCGCTGGGGTCGTGGGTCACTCCTCGCCGTAGCGGAGCACGTCGGGCCCCACTAGGGCGGTGAACAGGGCCAGGACCTCGCCCGCTTCGGCGTGTCGCCCGGTTTCGTCCTTGGAGTAGAGGGCCGTGTCGTCGACGGTCACGTCGAA
>JGI24817J26689_1000411_pt1 | contig 10543 bp, 10 predicted proteins | sample METZYME_3_300m_FD_26689 | JGI IMG/M metagenome (IMG submission 26689) | reverse complement strand
CGCATCGTGGTCCGCCCCAGCGACTCCGAGTCGACCACGGCCAGCGGCCTGGTCATCCCGGACACGGCCCAGGAGAAGCCCCAGCAGGGCGACGTCCTGGCTGTCGGCCCAGGCCGTCGCTCCGAGCAGACCGGTGAGCTTGTGCCGATGGACGTCGCCGAGGGTGACACCGTCGTGTACAGCAAGTACGGCGGGACCGAGATCACTGTCGGTGGCGAGGACCTTTTGATCCTCAATGCCCGCGACGTGCTCGGCATCCTCAAGTAGTCGCCCGATGGCCAAGATCCTGAAGTTCGACGAGGAGGCCCGCCGCGGCCTCGAGGCCGGCGTGAACAAGCTGGCCGACGCCGTCAAGGTCACCCTCGGCCCCAAGGGCCGCAACGTGGTCCTGGANAAGAAGTTTGGTGCCCCCACCATCACCAATGACGGCGTGTCCATCGCCCGTGAGATCGAACTGGAGGACGGCTTCGAGAACATGGGCGCCCAACTGGTGAAGGAGGTGGCNACCAAGACCAACGACATAGCGGGAGACGGCACCACCACTGCCACCGTGCTTGCCCAGGCGCTGGTCCGCGAGGGTCTACGCAACGTGGCCGCCGGTGCCAACCCGATGGGCCTCAAGAAGGGCATCGAGGCCGCCGTTTTGGCCGCCGTCGGCTCCATCGCCGACCAGGCGGTGCAGGTGGACGACTCTAAGGAGCAGATCGCCAACGTGGCTGCCATCTCGGCCGCCGACCCCACGATCGGCCAGATAATCGCCGATGCCATCGACAAGGTGGGCAAGGACGGCGTAGTGACTGTTGAGGAGTCCAACACGTTCGGCATGGACCTCGAGTTCGTCGAAGGCATGCAGTTCGATAAGGGCTACCTGTCGCCGTACTTCGTGACCGATCCGGAGCGCCAGGAGGCGGTCCTCGACGAGCCGTACATCCTGTACAACCAGGGCAAGATCAGCTCCGTCCAGGACATGCTCCCCGTGCTGGAGAAGGTCATGCAGTCGGGCCGCCCGCTGCTGATCATCGCTGAGGACGTGAGGGCGAGGCGCTGGCCACCCTGGTAGTGAACAAGATCCGGGGCACGTTTAACTCGGTGGCCGTCAAGGCCCCGGGCTTCGGCGAGCGCCGTAAGGCGATGCTCCAGGACATGGCCACCCTCACCGGTGGACAGGTTGTCGCCGAGGAGGTAGGCCTCAAGTTGGATGGCGTGGGCCTCGACCTGATGGGTACGGCCCGCAAGGTCGTGGTCACCAAGGACGAGACCACCATCGTGGAAGGTGCCGGCGAGTCGACCGACGTCGAGGGTCGCATCTCCCAGATCAAGCGAGAGATCGACGAGACCGACTCCGACTGGGACCGCGAGAAGCTCCAAGAACGCTTGGCCAAACTGGCCGGCGGCGTGGCCGTCGTTCAAGTGGGCGCGGCTACCGAAGTGGAGCTCAAGGAGAAAAAGCACCGCATCGAGGACGCCCTCTCAGCGACGCGGGCCGCCATCGAGGAGGGTGTTGTGGCCGGCGGTGGCACCGCCCTGCTCCGGTCGCGTGCCGCAGTGTCCGACGCTATCGGTGGCCTGGACGGCGATCAGGAGACCGGAGCCCGTATCGTCCACGCCGCGTTGGAGGCCCCGACCCGGCTCATCGCCGACAACGCCGGCCTTGAGGGCGCGGTCATGGTCCGCGAGGTCGAGGCGGCCTCAGGGACGACCGGCCTCAACGCCATGACCGGAGAGCTGGAAGACTTGGTCGACGCCGGTGTCATTGATCCCGCCAAGGTGACCCGTGCAGCACTGCAGAACGCAGCGTCCATCGCAGCCCTGCTGTTGACCACCGAAGCCCTGGTGGCCGACAAGCCCGAGCCCGAGCCGGCCATGCCACCGGGAGGCGGCATGGACCCGATGGGCGGCATGGGCGGCATGATGTAGCGATCCCCGCGGATCGTTGTCGGAAGCCGGGCCTTTAGGCCCGGCTTCCGGTGTTTTGGGCCCGTCTTCCCACCGCAGGCTGGGTGGGAGGCGACCGGTACGGTGACAACGTGATGGACGAACGCCCCGCCCCCGACCCGGTGAAGCTGGCCAGCCAGTTCGACGAGTGGGTTCGGGGCGAGACTTTGGTCGGCCGAATGCTGGCCAACCTCAAGACGGGCCGTATGCCCGAGGTCCTGGCTGGGGCAGCCGACGGTCCGCACGCCGACCGGGTCGCCCCGCTGGTCGTCCTGTGGGANGGATGGGAGCGCGGTAAGACCATCCCCCTGGAGGTAGCCGAGGGGCTCCGGGATGGGGGTCTGGAGCGTCTTCTGGCCGACCTGTCCTCCGGGTGACAGCGGCACGGCCCCCCGGCCCTCCGCCAGGCCGGGGAGGTCCACAGGAGATCCCCCGACCCGAAGGGTGGAGGCTCGGGGCGCCACCACCGTGGGCCGGCCTAGACGACCGCACCCTAAGCCTGGACGGCCTGCAGGAGGTATTTGACGGCCGGCGGCCAACAGGCATTCGGGGAACCCCCACCGGGAGGGAGTGGGAGGCCGGCGTGCTGGTGGCCCTGTTCGATGACCCGGAGGGGGCCGGACCGCACGTGGTGNTGACCCGCCGGTCGCCGNGGCTGGCCTCCCACACTCANGAGGTGAGCTTTCCCGGTGGTCGCCACGATCCGGACGACGCTGACCTGTGGGCCACCGCCCTCCGGGAGGCCAAGGAGGAGATCGGCCTGGACCCGTCGTTACCCCGCCTCCTGGGGCGGCTGGACCCCGTCGTGACCGTGGGAAGCGGGAGCCTTATCCAGCCGTTCGTGGCCGTGCTCGGCGGGTCCCCCGAGCTGGAACCCAATCCCGACGAAGTAGAGGCGGTGCGCATAGTGGCCCTGTCGGAGTTGGTACGTGATGAGGTCTATCGGGAGGAGATCTGGCCGAGGGCCGAGGGGCCATGGTCCATCACGTTCTTCGAACTGGAGGGCGACACCGTGTGGGGGGCCACAGCGGCCATGCTGCGCCAATTGCTGGCTCTGGGGCTGGGTGCTGAGGACGACACCGAACACCACGGTGGCTACCGTGCCGACGATGCCTGAACCACCGACCGGACCGGACCACATGACCCCGGAGGCATTCCGGGTTGCCGGTCGGGCCACCGTGGACTGGATCGCAGACTTCCTGGCCGACATCGGTGATCGGCCCATCGTCCCTCCGGTGGCTCCGGGCGACGTCCGGGCCTCGTTGCCGGCGTCACCTCCGCTAGAGGGGGAGCCGTACACGGCACTGCTAGAAGACGTGGACCGCCTCATCGCCCCGGCGATCACCCAGTGGCAGCACCCGGGGTTCTACGGCTTCTTCCCGGCTAACTCCTCGCCCCCTGCCGTGCTCGGAGAGCTCCTGTCGGCTGGCCTGGGCGCGAACGGAATGCTCTGGTCGACCAGCCCGGCCTGCACCGAGCTGGAGACCCATGTCCTGGACTGGCTGGCCGAGGCCTGTGGACTACCCGACCGGTTCCGGTCCGACGGCCCGGGCGGTGGCGTTATTCAGGACACGGCTTCGTCGGCCTCGTTGTGCGCGGTGGTGGCCGCTCGAGACCGCAGTGGTGGTGCCGCTGTCCTTCCTGACCTGCGGGTCTATACCTCGGCCCAGGCCCACTCCTCGATAGAGAAGGACGTTCTGGTGGCCGGCTTCGCCCGCGACCAGCTGCGGGCCGTGCCGGTCGACGACACCTACGCCATGGACGCCGAGGCCCTGGCCGCCCTGGTGGCCACTGATGTGGCCGACGGCCTGGTGCCCTGCCTAGTGGTGGCCACCGTGGGCACCACCTCGTCGGGGGCGGTGGACCCGGTGTCCCGAATCGCCGAAGTGGCCGCCGAGGTGGGGGCATGGGTCCACGTGGATGCCGCCTGGGCCGGCTCAGCCACTGTCTGCCCAGAACACCGCCACCTCCTAGACGGGCTGGACAGCGTCGACAGCTACCTTTTCAACCCACACAAGTGGCTACTCACCAACTTCGACTGCTCCGCCTTCTACGTAGCCGATGCCGCGCCGCTGGTCAGCGCCCTGTCCATCGTCCCCGAGTACCTACGCAACGAGGCCAGCGAATCGGGCCAGGTCATCGACTACCGGGACTGGCAGATCCCGTTGGGGCGCCGGTTCCGGGCCTTGAAGCTCTGGTTCGTGATGCGGTCCTACGGGGTGGAAGGCCTCCGGGCCCACATCCGGGCCCACGTGGCTGCCGCCGGGATGCTGGCTGACCGGGTGGCGGCCCACCCGGGCCTTGTGCACGCCGCCCCTCTCTCCCTCGGCCTGGTGTGCTTCCGCCACGTGGACGGTGACGAGGCCTCCAAGCGCCTCCTAGAAGCCGTGAACGCCACTGGTGAGGCCTTCCTCACCCACACCCTCCTCAGCGACCGCTACGTCCTGCGGGTCGCCGTAGGTGGCACGTGGACCACGGCAGCCCATGTGGAACGCCTGGCTGATCTTCTCGACGAGCTGGCCTGACCGCGACCGAAACCCTGGACCTCCTCCTCGGGTGGCTTCCCTTTGGACCCCGAAACCACAGGTCAGACGCGCCGCGATGATTTGACACGCGTGGCTAGAATCGACCCTTTCCGGGGGCCACCGCTGAGACCCGACCGGACGGAGCCGGCTTCAGTCGGCGGGGAGTGACCATGGCCGAGATCGAGATCGGGCTGGGCAAGAGCGGACGACGCGCCTACGGATTCGACGACATCGCCATTGTCCCCAGCCGGCGCACCCGGGACCCCGAGGACGTCGACATCAGCTGGCAGATCGACGCTTACCGCTTCGAGTTGCCCCTGATGGCATCGGCCATGGACGGCGTGGTCAGTCCGGCCACCGCCATCGAGGTCGGTCGCCTGGGTGGCGTGGGGGTACTCAACCTCGAGGGTCTCTGGACCCGCTACGAGGATGCCGATTCGACTCTGGCCGAGATCGCTGAGCAGCCGGTCGAGAAGGCCACCAAGCGGATGCAGGAGCTCTACCAGCAGCCCATCATCCCCGGCCTGGTCACCGAGCGAATCCGCGAGATCAAAGCCGCTGGCGTGGTCTCCTGCGCCTCGGTCACCCCGCAGCGCACCAGTGCCCTGCTGGACGACATCCTGGCCGGTGAGTTGGACATGCTGGTCATACAGGGCACTGTGGTCTCGGCCGAGCACGTGTCGACTGTCGTCGAACCACTCAACCTCAAGACCTTCATCCGCCAACTGGACATTCCGGTCATCGTGGGTGGCTGCGCCACCAACAAGGCGGCCCTCCACCTGATGCGTACTGGCGCTGCCGGCGTCCTAGTGGGGGTGGGTCCCGGCCACGCTTGCACCACGCGTGGTGTCCTGGGCCTAGGTGTCCCGCAGGCCACGGCTATCGCCGACGTGCGGGCGGCCCGCATGCGCCACCTGGATGAGACCGGTGTGTACTGCCACGTCATCGCCGACGGCGGCATGGCCACTGGGGGCGATATTTCCAAAGCCATCGTGTGCGGTGCCGACGCCGTGATGATCGGCTCGCCGTTGGCCGCTGCCGCCGAGGCCCCCGGCCGGGGCTACCACTGGGGTATGGCCACCTTCCACCCGACGCTGCCCCGAGGCGCCCGGGTCCAGACGGCGACCCGAGGCACTCTGGAGGAAATCCTCCTCGGTCCGGCCAACGAGAACGATGGCAAGCTGAACCTATTCGGCGGGCTCCGGACCTCCATGGCCACCTGTGGCTACGTGGACGTCAAGGAATTTCAGAAGGCCGAGGTCATGGTGGCGCCTGCTCTCCAGACCGAGGGCAAGTCTTTGCAGAAGTCCCAGGGCGTGGGGATGGGGCATTAGCCCCCCCGCACCTCTCCAATGGCTGACACCACGGGTGGGAGCGCCCGCGCCACCGACCGCATTCTGGTCGTCGACTTCGGGGCCCAGTACGCCCAGCTCATCGCCCGGCGGGTACGCGAGGCGAACGTCTACAGCGAGATCGTTCCCCGTGACCTCACGTCTGCTGAGTTCGCCGAGCATCGGCCCAGCGGCATCATCTTCTCCGGCGGACCGGCCTCGGTGCACGTGGACGGAGCGCCCCGGATCGACCCTGGTGTGTACGACCTCGGGGTGCCCATCCTGGGCATCTGCTACGGCGCCCAGCTCATCGCCCACCAGAGGGGGGGGACCGTAGGGCCCAACGAGCGGGGCGAGTACGGGCGCACCGACCTGACGGTGGCCGAGCCGGGCCGCCTGCTAGCCGACGCGGGAGTGGGCGCCCACCCGGTCTGGATGAGCCACTTCGACGCCATCACCGAGCCCCCACCGGGCGCCACGGTGACCGCGTCATCGCCTGAGGCCCCGGTAGCCGCCTTCGAGGCTCCGGAGGACGGCCTGTATGCCGTCCAGTTCCACCCCGAGGTGCACCACACGCCGTGCGGCCAGGACCTTCTCGGCCGGTTCGTGCACGACGTGTGCGGGTGCGCCGGCGACTGGACCATGACCTCGGTCATCGACTCCGCGGTGGCCGCCATCCGCGAGCAGGTGGGCGACGGCCGGGCCATCTGCGGGCTGTCCGGTGGGGTCGACTCAGCGGTAGCCGCCGCCCTGGTGCACAAGGCCATCGGTTCCAAACTGACCTGTGTCTTCGTGGACACCGGCCTTATGCGGGCTGGGGAGGGCGAGCAGGTCGTCGAGACCTTCCAGAAGACGCAGGGCATTGAGCTGATCCACGTCCGGGCCGCCGAGCGCTTCTTCGAGCGGTTGGCGGGGGTCATCGATCCGGAGGACAAGCGCAAGGCCATCGGCGAACTGTTCATCCGGATCTTCGAGGACGCCTCGGGTGGTATCACCGATGCTCGCTTCCTAGTCCAGGGAACGCTTTATCCGGACGTAATCGAGTCGGGCACCAAGGACGCGGCCAAGATCAAGAGTCACCACAATGTGGGGGGGCTGCCCGAGGACATGGAGTTCGATCTGGTCGAACCCCTCCGCAACCTGTTCAAGGACGAGGTGCGATCCGTGGGTTCCGAGTTGGGCCTGCCCGACGAGATCGTCTGGCGCCAACCGTTCCCCGGCCCCGGGTTGGGCGTCCGCATCATCGGCGAGGTCACGCCCTACACGGTGGCTGTTCTTCAGGCCGCCGATCTGATCGTGCGTCAGGAACTGAGGGCAGCCGGCCTGGAGAGAGAGATCTGGCAAGCCTTCGCCGTGCTGCCCGACATCCGATCGGTGGGCGTCATGGGCGATGAGCGCACGTATGCCCGACCGGTTGTCATCCGGGCCGTCACCAGCGAAGACGCCATGACCGCCGACTGGGCCCGCCTCCCGTACGACCTGCTAGAGCGGATGTCCAGCAGGATCATCAACGAGGTGGACGGTGTGAACCGGGTGGCTTACGACATCACCTCGAAGCCTCCGGGCACCATCGAGTGGGAGTAAACGCCGTCGGCCTGTCGGACGGCGAGCACTCTGACACCCTGGCCGCCTATTCCTCGGCCTGCGCCTTTTTCGGGGAGTGCCTGTCTGCGGTCACCGGATCGGACTGGGACCGACCTACACCGTGTGACGACTGGGACGTCCAAACGCTCGTCGCCCACGTAGTCACCGGTGAGGCCCTGGTCGCCCGGTTGCTCCGGGAGGGTGGGTCGTGGGACACCGAGGTGGACCCCTCCATCCTGGGGTTGGATCCGATGGCCGCCTGGCGGGGTACGGCCCTAGCTGCTCTGAACGCCGCCTCGGCCGACGGCGTGCTCGACGCCCTCCATCCCCACTCCGTGGGTGACCTACCGGGTGGGGTGGTCGTCGGGTTCCGGGTCACCGAGAACCTTGCCCACGGCTGGGACCTGGCGCGGGCGTGCGGTTGCGACGCCGAACTGCCCGAGTCGCTGGCCGAGCGGTGCCTGGACTTCTGGCTTCCGTTGGCTGGATCTGACGCCATGGCGGACTTGTTCGGCTCACCGGTCCTGCCCCCCGAAGGGGCGTTAGCCGGCGTCCGACTCCTATCGCTGCTCGGTCGGACGGCATGATCCCCGGGTGAGTGCACCCATCGGCCCGCCGCTTTTCGAAACCGAACCGTTCTTCACCGAACGCGACGGCCTGCTGGTTCCCGGGCCCTTGGCTGGCGGACCGTGGGACCCGTCGGTCCAACACGGAGGAACGGTCTCCGGCGTTCTAGCCCACCTAGCTGAATCGGTGTCCACTGCGGAACCTATGCGTACTTGCCGCCACACCGTCGACCTGATGCGAGGGGTCCCGCTGGACCCGATTCGGCCCGAGGTCGAGGTGCTGCGGGACGGGCGACGCATCCAGGTAGTTCGAGCGTCGCTCTACGCCGACGAGGTAGAGGTGGCCCGGTCGACCACGCTGCGGATGCGGGTGGGCGATACCCCGAACCCGGTGGACCCGGTCCGCACGGCCCACGCTGAGGACGACCCGCACCCAATGCCCGACGAACCGGTCGAATTATCGATGGTCGGCGTCGGCGTCCCCGGGTTCCTCCGGGCCGTTGAGCTGCGCCAGGAAGGGGCGTACCGGAGCGGTGCCCCGGGCCTGCTGTGGCTCCGCCTGCACAACGAGATGGTTGAGGGCCACCCGACCAGCCCGTTCGTCCGCCTCGCCGCTATCGCCGACATGGCGTCCATGGCCGCCCAGTACCTCAAACCGGATGCCTGGATCACCGTCAACGCCGACCTGACGGTTTCCGCCTTCCGGGACCCGGTGGGCGACTGGATCGGCCTCCGCGGCCTCCACAAGAACAACGGGGACGGCATCGGCCTGTCCGACGCCGTCCTCTACGACCTGGGTGGCCGGGTAGGCCGGGCCACCGCCTCCATTCTCATCGAACCCCGCTGAGCAGCCCGGTCGGCCGGTTTGCACCGGACCGGGGCCGGCTCCACGCTGGGGGAAGCCCGACCACCCCTAGGAGGCCCCGTGGCACCGTCCGACGACCTGAACCCCGGCCATCTGGTCCGGGCCGGCAGCATGCTCTACACGCTGGTCGACCCCGAGCCGGGCCACGAGGTGGCCTACAACCGGTGGTACGAGCGGGACCACTTCTACGGCGGCTGCATGACCGGTCCGTGGTGTTTCGCCGGGAGCCGCTGGGTGGCCACCCGGGAACTCAAGGACCTGCGGTTCCCGGCTGAGGGAAACTCGATCAGNGATCCGGTCGACCGGGGTTCCTATGTGGCCATCTATTGGGTGGAAGACGGACACCACGACGACCACTTCGCTTGGGGGGCCGACCAGGTGGTGAGGCTGTACACGGCGGGCCGGGGATTCCAGGAGCGTCGTCACGCCCACACGGTCCTGTACCGGCACCGTTCAAACCGGTACCGGGACAAGGACCCGGTACCGGTGGACCTGGCGCTGGACCACCACTACGCAGGGATCGTCTCAGTGGTCGTGGAGCCGACCGGGGGCGCGGACCCCGTCGATCTTGACGCCTGGCTGGACAACGAGGGCCTGCCGCCGCTGTTCACCGACGGGCCGGTGGCCTCGTGTGCCCAGTGGACGGCTGTGCCCCGCGACGCAATGACCAGCAACGCCCCCATGGATCTCGGCTCACCACCCCCCGGTCCGGACGCCACCATGCAGGTGTTCTTCCTGGAGGCCCCCAGGCCTGCTGGGACCGGTTCGTGGACTATGCGGCCCGCCTGGAGGCCTCCGGGGTAGGCCGGGTCACCTCCGCGGCGCCGTTCCTCCGGACCGAGGTCGGAACCGACCGCTACGTCGACGAGCTCTGGTAGCCGGTGGGTGGCACGGTGCCGCCAGGGCCAGTGGGGCTCAGACCCCGGCCAGGGCCTCCACTACAGGGGCGAATTCCACCATGGCGTCCTCGTTGAGGCCGATGTAGGTCAGGCCCCAACGTTCCCGCCAGGCCAGCAGGGTTTCCACGCACTGCCCTGTCGAACCGACCAGAACGTGCGGGGAGGCCAAGGCCGCCTCGGCGTCTAGGCCCAGGGCGGGGGCCATGAGCTCGGCCAGGCCCACCGGATCGTCAGTGATCTGGGCCATGTGCACCCGGGTCTGGAGCTCGATGTCGTCCAACCGGTCGCCGGCCGCCTCGCGGATCCAGCCCAGCTTCTCGTCGGTGGCCTCAACGGTGGCCGTGGCCCCGGCACGCTGGTCGATCACCCCAGCCGCCATATTGGCGTTCAGCCCGACGATGTCGGCCTCCCGGGCCGCCAGGCTCAGCATGCGCCGCCCGCCACCAGCTAGCAGGAACGGTGGGTGGGGGGACTGGATACAGGTGGGCTGCCCGTCGTAGCCCCGCACGGTGTAGTGCTCGCCCTCGAAGTCAAACGGGCCCTCTCCGAAGCAGTGCTTCAGAAGCTTCACCGCTTCGGCTAACCGAGCGATGCGCACCCCAGGCCGGTCCAGAGGAATTCCCGACTGGTCATAGTCGGTGGTCTTCCAGCCAGCCCCGAGGCCCAGCTCCAGGCGCCCGTCGGACAGCAGGTCCAGCGTCGCCGCCTGCTTGGCCAGAAAGAGCGGGTGCCGGAAGTCATTGCCCAGCACCAAGGTGGTGAGTCGTAGGTCGCGGGTGGCCTCGGCGGTGACGGCCAGGGCGATCAGCGGCGCCATCTCGGCGTCCAGATGGTCCGA
>JGI24817J26689_1000410_pt1 | contig 10568 bp, 9 predicted proteins | sample METZYME_3_300m_FD_26689 | JGI IMG/M metagenome (IMG submission 26689) | reverse complement strand
TCCCACGACCGGTTGGTGGCCCATGCGCAAAGGGTGCTCGACGAGGGATGCGTGGGCGTGGCTGTGTTCGGCACGACGGGGGAGGCCCTGTCCGTTGCCACCCGCGAACGCGAGGCGGCCCTCGAGGCCCTGGTCGCCGGCGGCATCGACCCCGGCGTGATGATCGTGGGTACAGGGGTGACCAACCTGCCGGGCACGGTGCACCTGACCCGCCATGCCATGGAGCTGGGCTGCCGGGCCTGCATGGTGCTTCCGCCCTTCTACTTCAAGGACCCGGACCCCGAGGGGCTCTTCCGGCACTTCGCCGGTCTGGTGGAGCGGATCGGCGACGACCGCCTACGGATCATGCTGTACCACATTCCCCAGGTGGCCGGCGTGGGCCTCCCGGTCCCGCTGGTAGCCCGTCTGCGCGCCGAGTTCCCTGAGGTCGTCGTGGCCATCAAGGACTCGTCCGGCGACTGGGCCAACACCGAGGCACTCTTCGGAATCGACGGCCTCACCGTCTACCCGGGAGCCGAGATACCCCTGCTGGACGCCTTGGACCGCGGCGGGCCGGGTTGCATAACGGCCACGGCCAACGTCAACGCCGGCCCGGTGGCAGAGGTGATCCGCCTACACGTCTCTGGTGGCCGACCGGCGGCCGAGGTGGCCATGGAAGGGGTGCGGGCCTTCCGCCTGCTCATGCAGGAGTACCCGGCCATCCCGACCCAGAAGCGCCTCCTGGCCCTCAGGCTGAGCGACCCGATCTGGGCGACGGTGAGGCCGCCGTTCCTGCCCGCGGACGAGGCGGTCGGGATCAGGTTGGAGGAGCGCATAGCCGAACTCTGAGCGGCATCGGAGGAACTCCGGCACGAGCGTGTGATGCTGTCGGTATGCGAACGGATGACAACGAGGAACGCATAGGCCTCTTCCTCGACTACGAGAACCTGGCCATCGGTGCCCGTCAGGACCTGGGCATGAAGCGCTTCGACTTCGGACCCATAGCCCGGGCCATGGCCGAGCGGGGAAGGGTCGTCTACCGGCGGGCCTATGCGGACTGGTCGGACTTCGACGAGGACAGGCGCCATCTCACCCGCCACCAGGTCGAACTGATCGAGATCCCGCAGCGCATGGGGACCAGCCGCAAGAACTCGGCCGACATCAAGATGGTCGTCGACGCCCTGGAGCTGGCCTTCGAGCGCGAGCACGTCACCACGATCGTCATCTGCACCGGCGACAGCGACTTCACGCCCCTGGTGCAAAAGCTCCGAGAGCTCGACCGGCGTGTCATAGGCATCGGCGTCCGGGACTCCACCTCGAAGCTGCTCCCGCCGGCGTGCGACGAGTTCATCTACTACGACAGCCTGGAGGGCGTCGAAGCCAGCATCGCCGCCAGCAAGGCACCGAAGGCCTCCCGGGCTGCCGATGCGGACGACGAAGCCCCCGTCGAGGCACCGCCGTTGGACGAACTGGTCATCTCCACCCTGGTCGGCATGCAGGGCTCCAGCGAAGATGTGCGCGCGTCGACGTTGAAGCGGGCCATCACCCGCATCGACCCGACGTTCAACGAGTCCGACCACGGTTTCCGCGGGTTCACCGAACTGCTCCGCCACCTCGCCGAACGCAAGGTCGTCGAGCTGTCCGGGCCGAAGCGTGACCCCGAGGTGGACCTGGTGACCGGCGACGGGCCGGGCCAGGCGGCCTTCGAGTTGCTGGTCGCCGTGGTGGCCGACAAGGCAGGGAAGAAAGGTGCAGCCCTGTCCGGCCTCAAAACCGAGATAAACCGCCGGGACGACGGCTTCAACGAGCGGGCCCTGGGCTACGGGGGCTTCCTGCAGTTCTGCAAGGCCGCTGCAGCGCGTGACCTGGTGGCCATGGCGTGGGACGACGCGCGGGGCGACTACCTGCTCTCGCCGGCCGACTAGCGGTCAGCGTTCACGCCGGCCGGAAAGCCAGGTTCAGCGGGCGCCGCACGTAGTTTCCGGTGGCGTACTCCATTGCGGCACCGTCCACCACGTAGTCGGGGCAACGGACCAGGAGTTCCTCCAGAGCGACCCGTCCCTGGAGACGGGCCGCCGCAGCGCCCAGGCAGTGGTGGGCGCCGTAACTGAAGCTGAGGATCCGTGCCGGGTTACGACCCACATCGAGGCATTCGGCGTCGTCACCGAACTCCCGGTTGTCGCGGTTGGCCGCCGCGTAGCCGAGCAGCACCTTTGACCCGTCGGGGATGGTGCAGCCATGGACCTCTACGTCCCGGGTGGTGGTACGGGCCAGGTTCTGGACAGGGCTGGTGAGGCGGAGCAGTTCCTCAACGGCGCCCGGGATCATCGACGGGTCATCAATGAGGCGGCGCCGCTGGTCGGGATGGTCGCAGAGGAGCACGACTGATCCGCCCAGGAGTCCGGTCGTGGTGTCGTTGCCGCCGGTCACCATGGTGAAGGCGAAGCCGAGGACCCACAGGATCGACACCGCGTCCTCACCGAGGGCGACCAACTGGCTGACCATGTCGTCACCCGGGTCGGTACGCCGCCTTTCGATAAGCCGGCCGAAGTAGTCCAGGAGATCACCGATGCCGGACTCCGGGTCGTCGGTCCGCCCCTGGGCGGCGGCCGACACGATCTGCTCGGTCCACCGGTCGAACAGGGGCCGGTCCTCGGCCGGAACGCCCAGATAGTGGGCGACCACGAAGCTGGGGAGGGGCTTGAACAGGTCGGCCACGATGTCGCCGCCCCCCTCGGCGATGAGCCGGTCAAGGCGTTCGACCACGAAGTCCCGGACGTCGTCCTCAATGTCTGTCACCTGTCGGGGGGTGAATCCCGGGCCGACGAGCCGCCGGAACGCCGTGTGGTCGGGCGGGTCGAGGAACACGATCGGGGTGGCCTCACCCATGTCCACCCCGGTTCCCGGCTCGACGGTCAGCCCGCGGGCCGACGAGAAGGTTCCGGTGTCGCGTGCGGCGTCGAACACGTCGGCGAACCGAGACAGGAACCAGAAACCGTCGTGGTTGTCTCCGTCGGGCACGTGGTGCACCGGGTCGTGGTCGCGCAGGTCCCGGTACATGGGGAAGGGGTCCCGCCACGACCCACCGGATCGCAGCACAAACTCGGTGGTGGACATGGGGCTCAGCCTGCCTTGGGCAGGACGATGAAGGCCATGGCTACGTAGTGGAGGGCCGCTGCGGCGACCGTTAGGCCGTGGAACACCTCGTGGTAGCCGAACGAGCCGGGCCACGGGTCGGGCCGCTGGAAGGCGAAAACCACGGCGCCCGCCGTGTACAGCACCCCACCGACTAGCAACAGCACGAACCCAGCCACCCCGAGGTGGTGCCAGGCGTCGGCCACCACGGCCAGCAGACACCAGCCGACAACCAGGTAGGGAAGGGCGACCATCGGCGTGGGAGCGGCAGTGAACCGCAGCCGGAGCGAGATGCCCAGCACCGCGCCACCCCAGACGAGCACCAACACCAGCTTTGCTGCCCACGGAGACAGGGCAAAAGCGGCCACCGGCGTGTAGGTGGCGGCGATGGCCACGAAGATCGTGGCGTGGTCAAGCCGTTGCATCCGACGGCCACCGAGCCGTCCCCACGGGATGCGGTGGTAGAGGGCCGATACGCCGAACAGGGCCACGATGGCCAGCGAGTAGAGGGCGATGATCAAGCGGGGCCCGACGCCCGGGGCCCGCACGATCATGATGGGGGCCAAGGTCAGGGAGGCCACAAAGGCCATCCGGTGCGAAACCCCGCGGAACCGGGGTTTGGCGTCGCCGAAGGTCGTGACCACGATCGGTCACCCTACGGGGCGCGTCCGGTGGGCCGGGTCGGGCAGAATCGGGGTCGCCGCGTAGGGCGCGGCCGGGTGGAGGACGACCGTTGGCAGAGAGCTACGACTTCGTGATCGTCGGGGGCGGCTCCGCGGGCTGCGCTCTGGCCAACCGCCTCAGCGCCGACCCGTCCAACCGGGTGCTCGTTTTGGAGGCTGGGCGCCGCGACTGGAAGGCCGACGTGGTCATCCACATGCCAGCCGCTCTGTCAATGGGCATCGGCAACCGCTTCTACGACTGGATGTACGAGTCCGAACCGGAGCCCGAGATGGGCGGCCGCCGGGTGTATCACGCCCGGGGCAAGGTGCTGGGCGGCTCGTCGTCCATCAACGGAATGATCTTCCAGCGCGGGAACCCAATGGACTATGACCGGTGGGCGGCCACCCCGGGCTGCGAGGCGTGGGACTGGGCCCACTGCCTGCCCTACTTCAAGCGTATGGAGACGTGCATTGCTGGGGCCGACGACTGGCGGGGTGGCGACGGGCCGCTGAAGCTGGAGCGGGGACCGGCCACCAGCCCGTTGTTCCGGGCCTTCCTTGAGGCTGTGGAGGAGGCCGGCCATCCGCTGACCGTCGACGTCAACGGCTACCGACAGGAGGGCTTCAATGCCTTTGACCGCAACGTCTACCGGGGTCGNCGTCTGTCGGCCGCCCGGGCCTACCTCCATCCGGTCCTGCACCGGAAGAACCTGAACCTGATCACCAAGGCGCACGCCACTCGGTTGGTCATGGACGGCACCCGGGTCACCGGCGTCGAGTACCAGCACCGCGGGCGACGCCACGTGGCCGCCGCCGCCGAGGTCGTCTTGTGTGGTGGGGCCATCAACACACCACAACTATTGCAACTCTCGGGCATCGGCCCGGCCGCCGTGCTGCACGACGCCGGGGTCTCACCGGTCGTGGATCTGCCCGGGGTGGGGGAGAACCTCCAAGACCACCTCGAGGTGTACGTGCAGTACGCCTGCACCCAGCCGGTGTCGATGGCCCCCTACCTGGCTCGCTGGCGCAGGCCGTGGATCGGCCTGCAGTGGCTGTTCCGACAGGGCCCCGGAGCGTCGAACCACTTCGAAGCCGGCGGGTTCCTGCGCAGCAACAACGAGGTGCGGTGGCCGAATCTGATGTTCCACTTCCTGCCCGTCGCCGTCCGCTACGACGGGTCGGTGCCGGCTGCTGGGCACGGCTACCAGTTCCACATCGGGCCCATGTTCTCCAACAGCCGCGGGTGGGTACGGATCCAGAGCGACGACCCATTCCAGAAGCCGAAGCTGCTGTTCAACTACCTGTCGACGCAGGAGGACCGCCAGGAGTGGACTGAGGCCATCGCTGTCGCCCGCAACATCATGAACCAGCCGGCGTTCGCTCCGTTCAACGGTGGAGAGGTCTCGCCCGGACCAGACGTCCAGGGAGACGTAGCGGTGCTGGACTGGGTTCGCAAGGACGCCGAAACCGCGTTGCACCCGTCGTGCACGGCCCGCATGGGAACTGACGCCATGGGCGTAGTCGACCCGTCGACCATGCGGGTCCATGGCACACAGGGATTGCGGGTGGTGGACGCATCGGTGATGCCGACGCTCACCAACGGGAACATCTACGCCCCGGTGATGATGACGGCCGAGAAGTCTGCTGACCTGATCCTCGAGAACACACCGCTGCCGCCGAGTAACGCCCCGCAATACCGGCACGGCGTGTCCGAACCCGACTGGTAGGAGCACCGTCGTGGCGCTTCTCCTGATACAGGAGACCTCCTGATGAGAACCGTCGTCCGCAACGGTGTCGTCTACGAGCCGCTTGCCGGCCAGCACCTCGGCGAGCGCACGGTGGTATCGAAGACGGCACGATCGTCGAAGTTGTCGACGGTAAATGGTCCGGTGAGGTTGACGTCGACCTGGACGCGCGGGGCCGACACGTCCTTCCCGGCTTCGTCGACGGGCACGTGCACCTGTCGATCCACACCATGGACTTCCGCCGAGCCGCCCAGGAATGGGATTTTGAAAGAGCCCTTGCTGTGGCGGCCCTGTCGGAGGCAACGGTGCGGCGGGGCTTCACCACGGTGCGCGACACCGGGGGCGACCTGCGGGGCCTGAAGCAGTCGATCCGCCGGAACCTGTGCGGTGGGCCGCGAATCGTGTCGGCCGGGCACATGCTCTCCCAGACCGGTGGCCATGGCGACCTGCGGGGTTCAGTAGTTGACCCGCCGGAGTGCGGCTGTCAGATCATCACGTCGCCCTACGCCCACGTAGCCGACGGCCCGTCGGCCGTGCGCAAGGCAGCCGACAGTCGTTACGCGACGGCTCGGACTTCATCAAGATCCACACTTCGGGCGGGGTGGCGTCGCCCAGTGATCCCCTTGACAGCGTGCAGTACACGCCAGAGGAGGTCTCAACGATCGTGACCGAGGCCGAGCACCGCCACACCTACGTGACGGCCCACGCCTATTCGCCGGAGTCGATGCGCTTGGCCGCCGACAATGGCGTGGCTTGCCTCGAGCACGGCAACCTGGTTGACGCGGCCACCGCCTCCCACCTTGCCGGGTTGGGCACCACGGTCGTGCCGACGCTGGTCACCTACTGGGCATTTCGGGACCACGCCGAGAAGTTCGGATTCCCGGAACGGAACCAGGCCAAGAACGACGGCCTGTTTGAGCAGGGACGGGCAGCTATTGGGCTGTTTCGCGATGCCGGCGTGGAACTGGGCTTCGGTACTGACCTGCTGGGCGAGGCCCAGCCGTACCAAAACCAGGAGTTCGCCATCCGGGCCGAGCTGGAACCGGCGGTCGACGTGCTCCGGTCCATGTACGTCACCAACGTCCGCCTCTGTGACCTCGTGGGCAAGATCGGCACGGTGTCACCGGGGGCGCACGGAGACCTGGTAGTGACCGACGTGGATCCACTGGAGGACCTTGCCGCTCTGGCTGATCCGGAGGCGGCGCTGGCTGCCGTGGTGCAGGGCGGCCGCCCAATCGTTGACCGGCTTGACGACTGAGGGGCTGGCGAGGACCGTGGGACTGCAGATTGGACTCGGATCGAGGATCCGGAAGTCCCCCTTCTTCGAGGCCCTGGTTCGTCACGGTCTTACCCATGTCACCGTCTACAACCACATGTACATGCCCGGGTCGTTCGGCGATCCCGACGAGGAGTACAGGGCGCTCGTCGAACGGGTCTCGCTGTGGGACGTGGCCGCAGAACGCCAGGTCGAGGTAGTCGGTCCGGACGCCTTCGCTCTCTGCCAGTACGTATCGGCCCGGGACCTACGAGGCATGAAAACCGGTCGGGTGCGGTACGCGCCGATGTGCGACTACGACGGGATACTCATCAACGACCCGATGGTGCTGAAGCTGGCCGAAGACCGGTTCTGGATCTCGATCGCCGACAGTGACCTACTGCTCTGGTGCCGGGCCGTAGCCACCGAACGGGACCTGGACTGCCGGGTGTTCGAGCCCGACGTGTCGCCGTTGGGTGTGCAGGGGCCGAGAGCCGACGACACGATGGCAGACCTACTGGGGGAGTGGGTTCGCGACATCCCGTTCTTCGGATTCGTCGAGACAAGCCACGACAGCATCCCGTTCGTACTGTGCCGGTCCGGATGGAGCGGCCAGAGCGGGTTCGAACTGTTCCTCCAGGACGGTTCACGGGGCCTGGACCTGTGGGACGCCGTGTGGGCAGCAGGTGAGAAATACGGCATCCACCCCGGTGCGCCGACCCTGAACGAGCGGATCGAGAGCGACCTGTTCTCGTACCGTGCCGATTGCGGCGCGGGGGCGTCACCGTTGGAAGTCGGCCTGAACCGCTACGTGTCACTGGACCGTGACGACGACTTCATCGGGAAGGTGGCTCTGCTGGCCGAACAGGAAAGGGGGCCGGCCCGACGGCTGGTGAAGGCCCTGCTGACGGGGGAACGGTTTGGTGCGACCAGCGAGTCGCCGTGGCCGGCGGTGGGGCCGGACGGAACGCCGTGCGGTGAGGTGAGGGTGGCCGCCTGGTCCCCGAAGTACGGGTCAAACTTCTGCCTGGCTCTCGTGTCAGCCGAGGTGGCCGGAGGCCCGTTCAAGGCGACGACGCCGTCCGGTGAGATCGTCCACGCCACCCACCACGCCTACTTCGCGGAGCAATAGCCGCAGGGTTTCGGCCGCACGGCCGGCGGGAACTAGTGGCCGTGCTTTAGTACGGCCCGGACGGCGTCCTCGTCGCCCTCGCGGTGCAGCAACGCCATAGCCCGGTCAACCTCGTCCAGGCCCACTACGACACCCAGCAGGGGAGCAGTCGGGAACCCGCCGTCGTTGAGGATCCGGGCTGCCTCGTCTACCGACTGCGCGGTCCCGCCCGATCCGCCGTAAACGGTCAGTGACCGCATCACCACCTTGTCGGTCACCACCGGAACTGCCTGGCGGTCCTTCAGCCCCGCCCACACCACCCGACCACCGTGGTGCACCAGGTCGAAGCACAAGCTCGGGGTTCCCGGCGCGCTGGCGAGGTCCACGGCCACGTTCGCCCCACCACCCGTCAGATCCAGTACCGCCTCCACCGGATCGCCGGCCGTCACGTCCACGACGTGATCGGCACCAACCTCAAGGGCCACGCCCAAACGGAGGGCGTCCTCATCGGTTCCGGTCACGATCACGGTTCCTGCGCCCAGCAACCTTGCATACGCCGCGCAGGTCAGACCCATGTGGCCTGGCCCCTGAATCACGATCGACTGGCCTTCCCGGAAACCGACCTTTTCCAGCCACGCCACCATGTTGGACAGGGGTTCGAACAGGGTCAGTTCTTCGGCCGACACGGAGTCGGTCAGCGGGGCTAGGTGCGTGCCAGGCAGCACGGCCATGTACTCGCCGTAGCCGCCCCACAAGCCGGACCCCTCGTCCAGGCCGAACGAGTACCCGTAGCAGCGCACACCGAACGGGTTGCCCTCGTACGGCGGCCCAAACCAGACAATGTCCACCGCCACCCGGTCACCGACCGCTACCCCCAGATCGGCGTCGTCGGCCAGGGCGTGGACCCGACCCACGATCTCGTGACCGGGCACCACCGGGGATACCTCGCCTGGTACGTGGCGGTGCCCGGCCAACTGGGCCACGTCGCTGTGGCACAACCCGACTGCCTCCACAGCTAGTACAGCGCCCCCAGGTGGGGGTGTCGGCACGGAGAAGTCGTCGCGTAACGCCCAGGTGCCATCGCCGTGGAACACCACAGCCCGGCAGGTTTCGCCCATCTCTGGCGTCTCCGGTCGACCCGCCCGCCCTAGACCCGTTGAAGCAGGGTGCCGGTGCCGAGTCCACCGCCACAGCACATTGTTACGAGGGCGTACTCGCCATCGGTGCGTTGCAGTTCGTGGACGGCCTTGGTGGTGAGGATGGCACCGGTGCCGCCCAGCGGGTGGCCGAGTGCGATGGCGCCACCGTTGGGGTTGACCCGCTCCATGTCGGGGCCAACCTCCTTCTCCCAGCAGAGCACCACCGACGCGAAGGCCTCGTTGATCTCGACGACGTCGATGTCGTCGATGGCCATGCCGTTGTTCGCCAGCAGCTTTTGTGTGGCCCCGATCGGGCCAGTCAGCATGAACTCGGGGTCGGAACCCACGAGGCAGGTGTCGACCACTCTGGCCAGCGGCGCCACGCCGAGTGCTGCTGCTTTGTCGGCGGTCATGAGCAGGACGGCGCCAGCACCGTCGGAGATCTGCGACGACGAAGCGGCCGTGTGCACCCCGTCGGGCCGCCCCGACGGCTTGAGTTGAGCCAGTCCCTCCATCGTTGTCTCGCGCAGCCCCTCGTCCCGGGCGACGGTCACCGTCTCGCCGGTGAGGCTGCCCTCTTCATCAAGCACCGGGGCCTCCACGTTCACCAGTTGGGTTCCGTAACGGTCCTCCTGCCACGCCCGTGCCGCCCGGTCCTGGGACTGTTTGCCGAAAGCGTCACAGTCCTCGCGGGTGAGGCCCCAGTGGTCGGCCATGCGCTCAGAGCCCTCGAACTGGGAGGTGAATTCGAAGTGGTCGAAGTAGTTGCGGTTGATCGGGCGCCCCGAGTTGGGTTCCTTGGGTGTGGTGGCGCCAAACCCGACCTGGCTCATCAACTCGATCCCGCAGCCCACGGCGACATCGACCGTGCCTGATGCGACCAGGGCGTAGGCGAGGTTGGTGGCCTGCTGGGACGAGCCGCACTGGGCGTCGACCGTGGTGGCCGGTGCCTCGATCGGCAAACCGGCGGTCAGCCACGCCGTGCGGGTCACGTTCATGGACTGCATGCCGACCTGGCCGACGCAGCCGCCGACCACCTGGCCGACCTCGAGCGGATCGACCCCGGTGCGGTCAAACAGGGCCCGCTGGACTGTGCCCAGCACGTCAACCGAGTGGCAGGAGGACAGGCCGCCGTTGCGACGGCCGATCGGGGTGCGGACGGCATCGACGATGACGACGGGGTTGTCAGTGTTTGCAGTCATGGAATCTGCTCCAGAGAGGGGAAGGCTCCGACCACCCTAACGATTACCGGACCAGCCACGTGAGGTCGAGCGAGACGGGAAGAGCAGCGACGATGGCGCACGACCACGGCCGTCACACCACCCTCGCCTTCGAGTGCTTGATGGTGCGCTGGGCGATCCGCATCTGGTGGACCTCGTCGGCACCGTCGGCGAAGCGGGCCCAGCGGGCGTGCTGGTACATGTGCGCTAGGGGCGTGTCGGTCGAGTAGCCGAGCGCACCGTGCACCTGGATTGAGCGGTCGATGATGCGACCCAGGGCGTTGGCGACAAAGTGCTTGGCCATCGACACTTCTGACTTGAA
>JGI24817J26689_1000409_pt1 | contig 10585 bp, 7 predicted proteins | sample METZYME_3_300m_FD_26689 | JGI IMG/M metagenome (IMG submission 26689) | reverse complement strand
GTGCAAGGTTCCCAGTGAAACTTGGGGTTTTCGCTAGATCATTTCCCTTTACGTTTTGAATACGACCTGCTCGGGCTATTTGCACCTCATTACTGAATAAGCCAATACCTTGACCTAACAACGCGTTGGTAGCTTTATCTGATTCCACATTATCTAGGGCTAAGTGATCCGAGGTAATTTCAGTGTTTAGCCATGCAGCTCTTACTTCTAAAATCATGGACTCCGATAAGAGAGCAGAAAGCTCTATTTCTGCACCATAGATTTCTGATTCAGGAATATTGCCCACGCCTCCTTCAAACATCTCAGGGTCAGTTGCTTGATATTGAAGACCTCCATAATCATAATAAAAGGCTGCTGTGTTTAGTCGAACTGTGCCATCAGCAAGATCCGTTTTTAATCCTATTTCAAAGGCATCAACTTCTTCTTCTGTAAATGTCGGAAGTACCACGATAGGTGCGATCACATCTTCTCGTCCATAAGTAAGGTTAGAACCTCCAGGTTTATAGCCTGTCGTATAAGAACCATAGAGCATTGTATTGTCATCAAGGTCTTTCTCGACAACCAGTCTTCCTGTGACTTTATTGCCGTCCGTTTCTAGAATATCAGTGCCAGAACGCCCATAGAAATTTGTAACCTCACTGTAGACCTCATCCTTTGTATGCCGAAGACCAAACACTGTCCTGAGAGAATCATTATGGTTCCATGTGCCCTGCCCGTAAAATGACAGCGAGTCTCGTGCTGGTGTTGAGTTAGTTATAAACCCAAAATCGCCACTGTAGCTGTATACATCGTCGATGGTAAAGGGGTCAAAGACGCCATCAAATCCAAAATCTAATCTTTCAAGGATGCTGATTTCAATCTCTGTATCTAGGTAGAAAAGCCCTGCAATCCAATCCAATTTCCCAAACAGCGGTTCAGATGAAACAATATTTATTTCTTGGGTTGTTGTTGTTTGTTTATTGGTCTCGGGATCATATTCACTAGGCAGCTGAGCAAACGGCGGTAGGTAATTGAGGTCATTTCTATCGTTGTCTCTTCGAACAAGAATATCATCAACTTGATAGCTTGTTAGAGATTTAACACTGTATGTTTCATAATCCCATTCCAAAACTGCACTATATAACTCAGCTGTTAACTTGTGCTCTGTTATAGAGTTTTGTCTGAGTTTTCTTGGGTCTGGAGTTGGATCTAACAACCCTTTTTGTGCAGAGCCATTCCTGTCTTCATCAAAGACTTGTGCTGTAAAGTTAGCTCTGAAGTCTTCAGACGGTTCGTATTTGAAGCGCACTCTTGCAGAGACACTGTCTGCATCATCTAAATCTTGTCCGTTGGTAAGGTTATCTGTAAAGCCATCTCTTTTATTTGAGATGAAAGAGGCTCTCATAGCTAGATTTTCATTGAGGGGTCTATTAATTATAGCTCTAAGCTTAGTCAGGCCATGATCTCCCAGAGTTAAATCTGCTGAACCAAAAGCAGCTTCAGTGGTAGGAGCTTGTGTAATAACATTTATTGCTCCTCCGGTTGAATTCTGACCGAACAATGTTCCTTGAGGCCCACGCAATACTTCAATTCGCTCTAGATCGAGAAAGTCTGTTTGAAGAGAATATGGTGATGCAACATATATTCCATCAAGATGGTAAGAGACAGATGGAGTTGCAATGGCATTCTGGTTTGTTTCATAGCCCACACCACGAATGGTAATTACTGTTTTGAAGCCTTCATTTTTTGCCACATTTACCCCTGGTGCAATGGCGCTTATATCTACGAATGTTGAAATTTGTCGATTTTCCAAGTCTTCTCCTCTCAAGACAGTCACAGCTTGTGATATATCTTGCAGGCTTTCATTTCGTTTTTCGGCGGTAACAATGATCTCTTCAAAAACAGCTCCATTTTCTTGAGCAAAAATGTTAAAGCTCAAGAAAAAAGCTAACATTGGTAGATATAATTGTTTAAAAAAGTTTTGTAATTTCATCTAGATTTTTCCTTTTGGTTCTTTTGGTTACACAGTTAACTATTGCTGGCAATAGAAGAACGAATAATGAGATAAACGACTCCGTTTCTTCAGCTTCCGCTTACTTGCGTCTCACGAGAGGTTTAGAACCAAATGTATTTTTGCACGTTGAGGAAAATAACCAACGCACTTATCATACTAGGGAATAAAATTGTGTTCAATCAATGATTAAACCCAACAGTTTATATTATTATATAAACTAGAGCTTGGATAAAAAATAATGAAGTTACTACTAGAAAAAATTTTCAAATTAGAATCGCATGACACTACAGCGATGAAGGAGTTTGTAGCGGGTGTTACTACCTTTATTACAATGGCCTATATAATTTTTGTTAATCCTCAAATGATGGCAGCAAGCGGCATGGATCAGGGAGCGAGCTTTGTTGGAACCTGTTTAGCTGCTGCATTGGCTTGTTTCGTTATGGGGTTTTATGCTAACTGGCCAGTTGGATTAGCACCAGGNATGGGGCTAAATGCTTTTTTTACATATAACGTTGTCAATGAAATGGGCTACTCTTGGGAAGTTGCTCTTGGTGCTGTTTTTTTAGCCGGAATTTTATTTGTCATTATGAGCGTTACTCCCTTACGAAGATGGATGTTGGATAGCATTCCATTGAATCTGCGAATTGCAATGGGTTCTGGTGTTGGGCTTTTTATTGGATTTATCGGGCTAAAAAGTGGGGGTCTTATTGTTGCTAATGAGGCAAACTTTTTAAGTCTTGGTGATTTTTCACAGCCACAAACATTACTTTCTGGCTTGGGGTTTCTTTTAATATCAATATTAGCTATTCGTAAGATTCCTGGAGCAATTATTATTGGCGTTCTATTTGTAACTGTTGCAGGAGTTTCTTTGGGACTTGTCCAATTTCAAGGGGTGATAGCGTTACCCCCTAATTTGGCGCCAACTTTTATGCAGTTAGATATTTTAGGTGCACTTGACCTCACTATGATCAGTGTAATTATGTCATTTCTTTTCGTAAATTTCTTTGATACTACAGGAACCCTTCTAGGGGTTGCCAACCGTGCAAAATTAATTGATGATGCAGGAAATACAGTTGACTTAGACAAGGCTCTAAAAGCTGATAGTAGTTCAAGTGTTGTGGGCGCTTTTTTTGGTTGTGCTCCTGTTACTAGCTATGTAGAGAGCTCAGCAGGCATTGAAGCCGGTGGCAGAACAGGGCTTACTGCTGTTGTTGTTGGGGTATTCTTCTTAATTGCTATTTTCTTCTCACCTTTGGCCTCAATAGTTCCAGCATATGCAACTGCAGGGGCATTGATATACGTGGCAATACTTATGCTTGGGGGAATGGAAAAATTGGATTGGTCAGATACTACTGAGCTCCTCCCTGCACTAATTATGATTGTTATGATTCCTCTAACTTTTTCTATCGCCAATGGAATTGCATTAGGATTTATTGCCTATGTAGCTATCAAAATATCTGTGGGTGATTTGAGAAAGATATCCTCAGGCGCTTGGTTTCTATTGGTTGTTTTTATAGCTAAATTTATTTTTTTATAAAAAGCCCTGTTAGGTAAAAATATGTCTATGCTCTTTGATATATTCCTCAAGAGATTTTGGCTCCTTGCCCATTAACTCTTTATAGGTGTTAGTTTTATCTTCAATACCTCCCTCAGCAATACCTACAAATAGGTCAATTACCGAATCAAGGTGCCATTGATTTGATAAAAATTTAGATAGAATATCTTTATAGGTAGCCATGGGCATATCTACATAATCAATATTTCTTCCTAGAACATTTGAAAAATTTTCAGCAACATCATGAAACGATAATATTTCAGGCCCAGTGATAGCATAGTTTTTTGATGTATGACTGTTTTCCGAAAGAACTTTAGCAATAACTTTACCTACATCTCTGGTATCTATCATTCCAGTTTTTCCTTCACCCATTGGAAGAAAAATTTTATCTTGTTCTTTTATAGTAGCCGCTGATCCAAGAAGATTTTGCATATAAAAATTTGGCTTAACCATTGTCCACTCTAATCCCGATGCTTTTATATAATTTTCAGATTCTAAATGAAGTTTTGGAATTGGGCTGGTTGCATCAGGAGTAGCTTCAATTGAGGACACTTTCACAATATGTTTGACACCACTTTGTAAAGCCACATCTACAATTTGTGTTTCTAAAGCCAACTGATTTTCTGAATTTGGCAAGAGAATTAAAACTTTATTCACGCCTGACATTGCATTAATCAATGATTGATTGTCCTCGATAGAACCAATAACAACTTCAGCGCCCAAGGTTTTAAGTTCTTCTTCCTTGTCAGGGTTTCTTATTAGTGCCCTATAACCTTGCCCTAGGTCATTAAGAGCTCTTGCGGTTGCAGAACCAGATTTTCCAGTTGCCCCTGTAATTAAAATCATTTCAGTTACTCCATATTTAACTTTTGAATTATTAAATCATGAAAATAAGCAACTCCAGTTTCATACTTTGTGCTTAGAGGTCCAGAAGTATAAATGCCTGCTTGGAGGTTTTGTTGTATATCTGGAATCAAGTTCTGATCTTCTACACTGACTTCCAGTTGATACTTTCCTTCTTTATTTTCAAAATCATCATACTCAATATCAGGCGATCTGAAAAGATTATAAATAACTCTGCACCACTTGGGCTTAATTGGCTCAATCCTTTGAAAGACAATACCTCTACCATAGGTATTAAAGATAAAGTTAGGGAAGTGCCAACCAAAACTCCCAGGTTGACTACTGCTAGCCTTTTCAGGGACGTTATGAATGCTACACTCATTTGTATTATTTAGTTCATATTCTTCCCAGATAACATCTTTATTTAATTGTGGGTGGACCGCTGGGATATGATAGCCTTCCTGATAATTGTCAACATAGGTTTTCCAGTTAGCATGAACATCAAATTTGAGCTCATTATGGAAAATAAAATCACTTTCATAATGATTATTGATAACTTGTTCAAATGGTCCTAACCATTCATCTAAAAACTTTGGTTGTTTATTAAGACTAATAAAAATAAGCCCAAATTTTTCCTGCACATGGATTGGAAATAGCGAATGAATTTTATGATCAAACTCATCTGATCCAAAGAATTTAGGGGGGTTTGATAATTCGCCTTTTAGGTTATATTTCCACCCATGGTAAGGACATACAATATTCTTACAATTACCTGAAGGCCTAAGCAAGACCTTAGAAGCTCTATGTCGGCAAACGTTATGGAAACCTCTTAATTGCTTGTTATTATCTCTGAGAACAATTATCGGAAGGTGAATTACATTTGCAGTTATAAAATCACCCTTGTTTATTAGCTGGTCTGTTCTGCCTACCCACAACCATTCTTTTTTAAAGATATGTTCTATCTCTTGTGTAAATATTTTCTCATCATAATAGTGATGTGATTCGAGGCTTTTCTTTCTAAACATATCCTTAATTTAAAGCATATTAAGATTAATGATGAATTATAATATTTCATATTAACTATAAAATAAGAAGTCGACCATGAAATTACACAACAAAATAACTCTTATAACTGGGTCTTCATCAGGGATAGGCCAAGGTGTAGCAAAACTTTTTGCACAAGAAGGGGCAACAGTTGTGGTTAATTATCCAAACGAAGAAGAAACAGAAAATGCTAATAATACATTGGAAATAATTACAAACGATTCTCCGGATTCAATAACCCATATGGCTAATGTTTCTGTCGAAAATGAAGTGATTGAGATGGTGAATAGTGTAAAAGAGAAATTTGGAACTATTGATATCCTTGTTAACAATGCGGGGATAGCAACCAGTGCCCCTATTCATGAAATGACATCACAAATGTGGATCGAATTACTGTCCATACATTTAAACGGAACATTTATGTGCACCAGGGAGTGCCTGAAGATTATGTACAAGAACAATTATGGACGGATAATTAATACTGCATCCCAGTTAGCCTATAAAGGAAGTGCTGGCTTTGCACATTACACGGCAGCAAAAGGAGCAATAATATCTTTTACAAGATCGTTATCATTAGAGATTGGCAATAAGAATATTAGAGCTAATTGTGTTGCGCCTGGCGCAACAGAGACAAGAATGCTAGCTGACGTCCCAGATGAAATACTAGACGGCATTAGGCAAAGCATCCCAAAAGGAAACATTGCTAAAGTTGATGAGATAGCACCAGCATATTTATTTTTAGCTTCAGATGCCGGCGACCATTTTGTAGGCCAATGTATTAGCCCTAATGGTGGCGATGTATTTTTATAGAACATAATATTATACATAAAAGTTTATATTTTATATCTATATGATATATATAGTAATATATTAATATATATAAATATTAAGTATCTTATTGTATGCTATGTAAATGATAAAGGTCTCTGATGTTCTTAATCCTGAATTTATAAATGCAATAGAGTTTGAGGAACGACCTTATTTTATTAAGTTTAAACAATACCCAGGACTTAGGGTTAAAGTTAATCCTAAAGGAAGAATTTCTTTTATTACATACGGAAGAATACATTTTGGTGGTAGCCCAAGGACGATTACGCACGGAACAACTAATGAGCTAAGTATAGATAAGGCCCTTGATAAGCATTTTCAGTGTTTAAAATTACTTCAGCAAGGCCTAGATCCAAATTTAATTAAAAAGAGTAAATCTAAACAATTTACTTCTTCAATGAACTTTTTAAATGTTGCAAATGATTTTATAAAAGACAAAATTGCAAAAAAAGAGTATTCCCATAACTTTGCAACTCATTCCTCTAAGTACTTATTAAATAATAAACTTAAATATTTTCATAAAATTAATATTGCTCAAATTTCAGAAGAAAAAGTAAAAGCTTGGTATAACCAAGAAAAAACAACTCCTGCAGCAAGACACAATGCTTTAAGATTAATGTCATCAGTCTTTTCATATGCTGGAACCCAGAACATAGTAGAGAAATCATTGAATCCAACGAGTACCATATTTAAAAATGGTTTGAGCTATCAGCCTAAATCAAAGGATGTACAATTAACTCTTGATAATGAACTTCCAAAGTTTATATATCAGATGTGGGACCCTTTAAATACTAATAAGGTAGACAGGTTAAGCAGAAATGCAATTTACTTCATGTTATTCACAGGCATTAAAAAATCAGATGTATTAAATATGAAATGGAGTCAAATTTCAGGTAATAGTTATATATTGATTGAGAAAAGAAGCTATAGACAAATGCTACCTATAACACCTTCAATTGAACTTCTTTTGAAAGATATCAAAGACCATCAAAGTAAAAATAAACACCTTATTGGTAATGAGTATTTATTTTTTAATATAAATACAGGTAAACCAATAAATAATTTAAGAAAAACACTCGTAAAATATTCTAACGATCTTGACTGGATTGTATACCCTGAAGCAATTAGAAAAACTTTTGCTAAGGTTTGTGATTATTCATCTATACCAAGAGAACACTTCTATCAATTATTAGGAATAAAGAAAGCGTACAACCCATATCAGTCACATCCAGATAATAAAGATGATATTAACCAACTAAAAAAATCATTGATCACTGTGCAAGACAACATAGACAAAGCAGCACCTATGTTAATACCTGGACAATTAACTAAAATATCCGATTTTATATTTTAACGTACTTTACGTACGCTATATATTATATATTTATAATAAGAAATGTATGTTATTGATTAATATATAATAATATAAAGAACATAATAAAAAATTAAAATTCAATAACTGACCTTATTGATTTACCCTCATGCATTAAATGAAATGCATTATTTATTTCTTCTAAGGGCATTTTATGAGTTATTAGATCATCAATGTTAATTTTGCCTTCCATGTACCAATCAACAATTTTTGGAACATCAGTTCTNCCTCTCGCACCACCAAAGGCTGTGCCCCTCCAAACCCTGCCTGTAACTAACTGGAATGGTCGNGTAGATATTTCTTGNCCAGCGCCAGCGACTCCAATAATCACTGATTCCCCCCATCCTTTATGGCAACATTCTAGAGCTTGCCTCATGGTTTCTACATTGCCTATACATTCGAATGAGTAATCTGCCCCACCATTGGTGAGATCNAAGATATTTTCCACTATGTCACTTGTGGTCTTAGGATTTATNAAGTCAGTCATCCCGAATTTCTTAGCCAACTCAATTTTNTCTTCATTGATATCAACACCAATAATTTTATTAGCTCCAACCATATTTGCTCCCTGTATCACATTAAGTCCTATACCACCTAAACCAAATATGACAACGTTTGAACCAGCTTCAACTTTTGCATCAAAAACAACAGCACCGATACCAGTAGTTACACCACAACCTATATAACAAACCTTATCAAACGGAGCATCGTTTCTAATTTTGGCAACAGCAATTTCTGGTAAAACAGTGTAGTTTGAGAATGTTGAGCAACCCATATAATGAAATATTTTCTCGCCGTTAAGAGAAAACCTAGAGCTTCCATCAGGCATCAGACCTGCTCCTTGAGTTTCTCTTATTGACTGACATAAATTAGTTTTAGGATTTAGACAAAAATCACATTCACGACATTCTGGTGTGTATAAAGGAATCACATGGTCACCCGGTTTTACGCTTGTTACACTTGAGCCAACCTCTACAACTACACCAGCTCCTTCATGCCCAAGGACTGCAGGAAATATACCTTCGGGATCATCTCCTGAGAGTGTGAATGCATCAGTATGACAAACACCAGTTGCTTTTACCTCAATAAGAACCTCATTTTCTTTCGGACCATCTAAATCTATTTCTTCAATAACTAAATCTTCAGCAGCTTTTAGTGCTAAGGCAGCTTTTGTTTTCATATCTTCTCCCAAATAACTTTATAGACTAAGCATATCAGTATGATAATGATAATCAATATTCTAGGTATTAGATTATTATTGATGCCTATTGTAAGCTATCACCTCAAATTAATTTAAATTAAACATGCATAGATCCTTCAGAGAAATTGTTAACATCCTTGATAAAAAAGGTAGCCTCATACATATCAAAAAAGAGGTTAATCCTAAATTTGAAATGCCAGGAATAATGAAAAAACTAGAGCAGGAAGGTAAGGCGTTCATATTCGAAAATATTAAAGGCTCAAACTATAAAGCAGTGGGCGGTATATTTACTTCCATGGATCGTTACGGATTAATTTTTAATGAAGACGCTAGTGAAAGCTTCACATATGATCAAGCGGGTAAAAAAGTTCAACAAGGAATATCTAATCCTATACCTTATATTCAAAATGACACAGGCCCCATAACAGAAAACATATTAACCAATGATGAAATTAATTTATTGGACTTGCCTGTACCTACTTTTTTTGAGCTAGATACAGGACCATTTATTACGGCAGCAATAGGTATTTTCAAAAAACCAGGAGGAGAAATTAATGTTGGTTTTTATCGATGCCTGATTGTTGATGAGAAACACATATTAATTAATGCTAGCGGGTTGAGCGACCTTCGTAAAAGCTATAATTGGCATCGTGAAAACAACAAAGAAATGAAAGTTGCTATGGTTTTGGGTGCGCCCCCAGCCTTATTAATGGCTGCTGCTTCAAAATCACCAGAACATATTTCGGAACTGGATGTGGCGGGTGGAATGATAGGAGATGGGGTTAGAGTAGTCCTGGGACCTAAGACTGGATTACCCATACCGGCTGATGCAGAGATGGTCATTGAAACTGTCGTTGATCTTGACAATATGGTGGAAAATACATTGGGTGAGTTTGGTGCACAGTATGGAACTGAAACAGCGCCTATGTGTAAGGTCACATCAATTCTTAAGCGGAACAATGCAATGTTTTATTCATTAATGGCTGGCAGAGCCAAGGAACATAATAATTTAGGTTATCTAACTGTTTATGGAATGTCGGAAATGATTAAAGAGAAAATTAAAGAGGTTTTTTCATTTGTTACTGATGTAGTTGTTCATTTTGATACTAAGATAGGCCCACTAATGCATCTCGTTATTGCTATTAAGAAATCATCAGACTTGCAACCGAAACAGGTTATTAATGAAGTGTTTAATATTAACATGGGATTTTTTAATTTATCCTGGATGGCTAAAAGGGTAATTATTGTTGATGACGATGTAGACCCATCTAATATGGATGATGTTGAGTGGGCAACATGGACAAGAATGGGTCGGGCAGAAAAAGTTTATTTATTTTCAGATTTTATTACTTGGGAAATTGATAGAGCAGCATTACCAAACAAAACTTCATTAAGGGTTGGAATAGATGCAACAAAAGACATGGAGCAGATTGATGATTTAGTTAGACCTGTTGTTCCGGGGATTGATAATATAAATCTAGATGATTACATTAGTTAATTATAAAAGAGGATATTAATAATGGATCCATATTTAGCTGTAGGACTTCAAACTAAGATCAAGCACATCACATCTCGCCAAGAAGTGAGTAGGAACTTGANCCATATTGGTAACATGATAGATATGGTAACTCANATGTGCTCTTTAGANCTTCCTGTTAGGCTTATTGCTCTAGGGGAGGGGGCAATTCAAGGTTTTGTGGATGAAATAATGGATTTGGATCAAGCTGACTATGCTAAGAATATGGCAGC
>JGI24817J26689_1000404_pt1 | contig 10598 bp, 7 predicted proteins | sample METZYME_3_300m_FD_26689 | JGI IMG/M metagenome (IMG submission 26689) | reverse complement strand
TCGTCCTGCAGCCTGCGGGCGATATCCTCACTGCTGACCCCTTCAGGGAGTCTCAGACTGACAATGGCGCTGCGCTCTGATCCCGAGAGCGGTGAGGCCACCTCGATGCCGAGGCGCCGTGCACCATCGATGACCGAGTCGGCGAGTGCTAGGTCGTGTCCCCAGACCTCTTCAATCCCCATCTCGTTAATCTCCTCCACTGCAGCGGCTAGCCCGAGCGCTGCGCCGAAGTGGATCGTGGTGTACTCGAATCGGCTGGCATCCTCAGGAAGCTCCATGCGGTCGGCCCTGAGATCCCAAATGTCAACGTGGCTTCGGAATCCCAGCAGGCCGGGATTCAGATTACCCCTGATTTCTGGTGAGATGTAAGCGACTGCCGCGCCATAGGTACCACGCAGCCATTTGTACCCTGATGACACGATGGCATCGGCCCCCGACAAGACGGCGTCGATTGGCACCATTCCCATCGACTGGGTCGCGTCTACTACNAACAGCGCCCCGACCGAATGCGCCGCATCGGCGAACCTCCTGAGGTCGTAGCGCTGACCATTGGAGTACTCAACGTGAGACAGGGCGACCACTGAGGTGGCATCGTCAATCAAATCTAGGATGTTATCTGGATTAGTATAGAGTGCCTCGTCGTAATCTGCGAGCCGTATCTCCGCCCCATTCGACTCAGCCACCCTGCGCCATGGGTAAACCGTAGATGGGAACGAGGCCTTAGTGGATACGATGTTGCTACCCTCCAAAGGAGAGACCGCCCATGCGAGGGAGCACAGAAGCTCTGTCGCACTCGAGCCCACGCAGATGTCTGCGACCTCGCAGGAAAGCAGTCTCGCGGCAGCTCCGCGCAGAGGCATCATTCCGTTCTTCTCCGCCTCTCCGTCAAATTCGGCCGCACCGCCACGCGCGAGAGCATCGGACCATTCCATGGAGGCCTTGTGTGCCGCAGGTGAGGTAGTCGCCACGTTGGCGTAGGAGAGGTTTATCCAACTCTTCATGCGAGTCCCCGGAGGACAAGCGACAGGAGTTGCGTTCTTCAAGGCTCAGGAGTGTCTGACTTCGTTCAGAAGGGTCTCCAGAACGGTCTGGACCTGCAGGCAGAGAGGACCATAGTGGATTGGCAGATTGGCGTCGTTGAAGATGTCATCAAGGATCGAGGCGGTCATGCCTAGTCTGAGGTCCATCTCCTTGTCCTTGTTCAGCAGCCACTGCTCGACCGCGTCATTGGAAGAGGATCTGATGTTTCGTGGCACCTGCGTGTCATCGAGCTGCTCGAGGACCTCTGCGATCTGCTGTATCCTGTCTTCGATGTCGGTCACGCATATCCCTCTGACGCGGCCACCCGAAGGACCTCCTTAAGCGCATCCCCGGAACTGCTCTAGAGTGACTCAACCCATCCATGCCGCCCATGGCATATCGGTGTTCGAGTAGCCCGCTCCTCCACCATCCGAGGCAAGGGAGATTAGGCCTACGGATACGCCGTCTTCGATGAGCTCGTTAATCCCCCACTGCATCGCCGATTCGAGAGTCGCCTCCTTCGAGAGGACCCTGTCATGGACCCTGTAGCTCAGCAGCGATCTGGTGATCGCCTCACCGACCCCAGTTGCGGCGACTGCGAGACCGTGCTCGGCCCAAAATCCAGAACCGGGCAGTGGGACATCCCCCACCCGGCCTGCTGGACGGTAGCTGGTCCCACCTGTGCTGGTCGCGCAGGCCAGCGCACCTGTGGAGTCCCTCGCGATGACGCCCACGGTATCGCCAACCCCGACACGTGGGGGCCTACCCTCCACAGCTGCCTTAGGATGGCCCTTGGAATCTGCCCATGCCCTCGCACCGTTGCCTGCGAGCCCGTTAATCTCCTCGTCCAGAAGGTCGGCTGCGACTCGTATCGGATTGGGCGTGTCTCGCATGGCTATCACGAAGCCCATGCGACCGTCCGAAGTCTGTAGCGAGGCGTCCAGCAGAACCGAACCGTCGGTCCTGTACACAGCCCCGGTGCCGGCGTTGAACACAGGGTCGTCCTCCAGCATTACGCACGCCTCGACTGCCGCCTCAACTGCGGTGCCGCCGGCTTCGAGGATACCCGCTGCCCGTGCTATGGCGGCCTCCACATTTTCCTGCCTGTGAGGCCCTGGGCCGGCGCCACCGTGAGCAACTGCCGCTGGAACCGTCATACTCTCACCCACACCGTGCTAGACTCGGCGGGGATGATACGGGACTTGAAGGATTATGCCGAACAGTCACTCAAGCCGATGGTTGGGTGTCGGTGCCCTTCGAGATGGTGTCAATGACCTTGGCGAGGCGCTCTACTAGGCTGACCTTCTCCTCGGCCCCGACGAGAGCGTGCTCGAGGACCTCGTCCAAAGAATCAACTGGTAATACCTCTACTTCCTTCTCCCACTTCTCGTCCATCAGCACGTCCTGCAGGTTGGAGCGGGGGATGACTACTTTCTCAATGCCGGATTTGGCGGCAGCCTCGATTTTCGCTGTGACGCCGCCCACAGGCAGGATTTCGCCCCTTACAGAAAGCGAACCTGTCATGGCTAGGTTCTGCTCGATAGGTACGCCCTCGAAGGCGCTGATTATGGCAGTGGCCATAGTAATCGAAGCGCTGTCGCCGTCGACGTTGTGAGTTCCTGGGAACTGGACGTGGAGATCGTAGTCCTTGATGTCCTTGCCAGTGAGCTTCTTCACAACCGCGCTGATGTTAGTCACGCTCTCGTTTGCGAGGTCAGACAGTCCGCCAGTAGCGATGACCCGTCCGGACATCCCCTGAGCCGGTGTCACCATGGCCTCGACTGGCAGCACGACCCCAGAGTAGTCAGAGAGACCGCTGTCGGCTCCAAGGACAGCGAGGCCGTTGACCCGTCCCACTCGGTTGCCGCGGTTGACCAGCATGGCATACTCAGCCTGACGTTCTAGATGGCGGTCGGCGACCTGCTGCTCTAGCGGCTTGGCGATCATCCTCGCCCTAGTGACGTGTTCGGAGCGAGTCAACTCTGCACCCTCCTCGGCGGCTAGGTCGCCGGCTATGCGGACAAGCCCGCCGAGCTCTCGCAGGCGCAGCGACAACTTGCCGCGGCGGCCGCTGCGTCTCTGCGCCTCCTTCAGAATAAGTGATATCGAGCTGCGGTCGAAGTGGGGTATCGGCTTGCCAGATCCCTTCTTGAACTCGTTGCGGACCTCCTGAGCTATGAATCGAATCAGACGACGCCGGTTGCGCTCAGTGTCACGCATGTCGGTGTTGACGTAGACTTCGTAGCCGTATCCCCTGATGCGGCTGCGCAGAGCGGGGTGCATGTTCTGCACGCTGTCGAGGTTGCCTGCAGCGATGAGTATGAAGTCGGTTGGGACCGGTTCGGACTTGGTGAGAGCTCCCGAGGAGCGCTCGGATCGACCGCTGATGGAGAGTTCCTTCTCCTGCATGGCGACCAGCAGTGCCTGCTGCTCCTCCATTCTGAGCATGCGAATCTCGTCGATGTACAGCACGCCCTTGTTGGCCCTGTGCACAGCCCCTGGCTCGACTCTCTCGTGAGCGGGGGTGGCGAGGTCGGCGCCCGACTGGAACGGATCGTGGCGAACATCGCCCAGAAGAGCTCCGGCCAGAGTTCCGGTGGCATCCACGAACGGGGGCTCGTCTTCGCGCTCGTGCTTAATCAGCAGTTTCGGGATGTTAGCATCGTCGCCTGCTGTCAGACGGGTCCTGAGGAAGAAGTATCCGAAGACGAGGATGAAGGAACCGAAGATGAATGTCAGTATCTCACCGCTGGAGATGGTTGCAAGCAGCAGGGCGGCGCCGATTACCAGAGCCACGAACAACAGGGTGCGGTTGGTCCTCTCTCGCTGAAGTCTGATCTGTGCCTTCCTCTCTGAGATGATGCGNGAGCCACGCCCGGCGGGCACGGTCCTCACCTTGGGTTCGTTCTCATCCTCGTGGTTGCGGAACACAAGGATGTCCTCGAGCTGCTCCCGAGGTAGGAACTCGGTCATAGAGCGAGCGAGCATTGACTTGCCTGTCCCAGGCTCACCGACCATGATTACGTGCCGCCTCTGCTCAGCGGCCTTCCTCACCACTATCGAAGCGGCCTCCTGNCCAATCACCTGATCGACCAGCTTCTCCGGAATCGGCACATCGGCCGTCGATGTGATGTCGATGCCCTCAATCCACTCCTCGACGTGGACCTCGCACACCGGATCCTTGTCTTCGGAGACTCCGAAAGCCGGCCCGTCCTCCCATGATTCTAGGGCATCCTCGCTGGCCTCTGCTGCGCCCTGCGTCTGCTCGGACTCTCTTGACATAATGCTCCCCCGGGATTACTCCTGACGCTGGCACCTTCTTGAAGGTGCGTTATCGGTAATAAACGCCAATAAGGCGATTACCCGCGTCGGCGGAGGTACTCTGCACCGTAGTAGTGCCACTGTTCCATGGTCCACCCTGGTGGCAGGCCCTCAGGGGGCAGCGGAGGGGTCATCGGAGGCGGAGGAGGTGCTTCTCCAGTCAGATCAGTAGAGTAGGAGTTGCCCTCCTCATACACCTCAATCTCAGAAGCGAAATCGATAGCCGACTCCGAGTCGAGGCCCTGTCGGCGCAGGACGATGGCTAGCGCCATTACGAGAGCGACTGCCAGCAGTAATCCAATAGCGATGAATCCGCTGACATCATCGAACTCATGCCGCCGGTCTTGGTATCGGACACTTCCTCCTCGGGCTCCTCGATGACCTCCTCGGCCTCAGTCGCGTATACCCGGAACTGCTCCTCAGTTACTCGATCGAATCCGTCCTCGTCCTCACCCTCGGCAGTGAGGGTGATGTAGTCTCCCACACCGAGTCCCTCTCCGCTCACCGGGTAGACGATGAAAGGCCCGAGGTTGTGTGATACTCCTGAGGAGTGGCAGATCCCGGTGATACTGTTGCACACCGTCCAAGTGATTCTGATGTCACTGAGCACGTGCTGGCCGATGTTCTCGATAGTAATAGAGGGATTAGAGCCGTACTCGACAGTGCTGAATGCCGCTACCAGATCCGTGCCCCAGAATAGCGGCATCTCGTCGACGACAGTGACCGTAATCATGTAGGCGCTAGCGTCGCCGTGCCTGTCCTCCAGAGTGATGGTCACAATCTCGGTCCCGGCCTCGTCCCAAGCCATAGTCAGAATGCCGGTAATCGGGTTGAACTGAGCGGCGCCCGCGACGAAGGTCATCGCAGTGGCCCATATCTCTTCATCGGGGTCATCGATGTCCGTCATTCGGTCGAGGAGTTCGAGGGTTATCCTGTCGCCCATCTCGATTGTAAATTCTTCAATTCCGGTCATGTCAATCCGTGGAGCGTCGTTGACATTCAGTACGTGGAAAGTAATTACAGTGTCCGAGAATTTTATCCCGTCGCTGGCCCTCAACATGAGATCCACGGAGCCAGTGGAGTCGTCGTCTAGAGCATTGACAGAGAGGGTGTGGCCCAAGACGCTGGCATCGACGAGAGCTTCGTTGGAGATTTGTATCAATTCCAAGGTCAGGTCGGATACCGGCACAGGATAGCCGTTGTCATCTGTGTCTGACAGGTACTCAGCCAGACCGAAGCTGGCAGAGCCGCCCTCGAAGAACGATTGCGACGGGACCGGTGACCACCTCGGAGCGCCGTTCTCCACCACGTTGAACATCATCATGCCGGAGTTGCTGTCATCACCGTCATCGACAGTCACGAACATACCTTGTGGAATTGGGTTACCCTCGATGTCCCTGATGACCTCGTCGAACTCGACGACGATCTCGAGCGAGGTGGGATCCCACTCGATGAACTCGGGCGAGTTGCTGTCGATCTGCAGCATTGAGAGGGGGGTTTCGGCGTCGTTCACCAGTCCCGCGATGGAGATCCTCTCCTGAGTCTCGACCTTGACCGTCGGCATTCCTGCGTACTGTGGGTAATCGCTGTTCAGCACCGTGGGCAGGGCGTTACGCAACTCGAAGGCTCCCTCGGAGACCAGCCAGTCGCCGTACTGGCCACCAGCGTCCACCCAGCGTACCCTGAGGTCGTAGTCGCCCACCTCGGCGTTGAGGGGCGCGTCGATGGTGTACACATAGCGGGCGTTGCCTCCACTGCCGACCAAGTCGGCCGATGCTATCCACGAGTTGTCCCACAACTCAGTTCCTGACTCGGCGTAATGCAGGCTCGGCGTCATTGTCGACATATCGTCGACCATGTCGTTGGACAGGGCGGTGGACTCGAACTGGATGGATTCTCCCCTCTCTATGGAGGTGGAAGCGATGGAGGTTGGCTGGTTGGACACTGGAGCCATGTCATGCAAGGCATTGTCATCGGCGTAGTTGTTCGACGCGACCCGGTCTCCGGTCAATCCAGATAATTGCGCCCTGAAGGTAGTGGACCCAGAGGCGTACGGCTCTATGTCAGAAGTATCGAACTGGATGGTGAGGGTCTGAGTCGCTCCTGATGCTAGATTGGTAATCGCAGAGCCACCGACGTAGACCTCGTCCAAGCCGACGAGTTCGTAGATTGAAATCTCGCCACTGTCGCTGTAAGGGTCGACGCCGTAGTTGGTCACCTCGACAGATAGATCGAGAGTGTCACCCGGCACGAATCCGAGGTTTCCGTTATGGTTGTCAGCGTCAAAGTCGGAGACGCCTATGTCGATGAGCGGAATCATGTCGAGGTCGACGGCCGAGAGGAAGGTGTTGTACGAGGTGTGCGGTCCGTCCATCAGGGCGAGGACGGGCCAGAAGTTCTCNAATTGAGAATTGCCGCCCGCGGCCCTGACTGTGTTCAGAGGAACTGTCCAGCTACTCTCTACGGCGTCATTCGGAGTCAGNGACAACTGCTCNAAGCCGTTGTTGTCGCTGTTGAGGAGCCANTCCCTCCAGTTGTTGTGGGGCCTGTTGCCGTTGTCGTAGGCATCGGCGCCGACCTGCTCGGTGACCGCTCCGTAGAGATAGACGGTGACCGAAGACGACGATCCTAGGTAGGTCACCTCGACGGTGATGGTGACCTCGTCGCCGGCGCTGTTCAGGACGATAGAGAGTTCCATTGCGTAGTCGGATACATCCGAGCCCATGCACCCGCCGGCCGAGTAGTCGGCGTCGTAGTAGTTGTTTCCGGCGGAGCCGACCTTGTAGCAGGTCCCGCTCTGGGCGTCGGCGAAGCCGAATGTCGGGTAGCCGCTTGAGGCCGCCATCACGTGGTCCGTTCTGTAGATCGGGCCGTCGGAGGGCCAGCCTCCGGAAGCAGACTCGAAGAACGAGACGAAGGTGAAGTCCTCGCCGTTCGAGCTCTTGAGGTTCTCAAGCGAAGGGGCCGCGCTGTCCATGCACGGCCCGCACCAGTGCGCTCCGACGTATTCGCCGAACACAGCGTGCCCCGGGCTGGTTGCATACAGGGGCATTTCCTTCTGCTTCAGTTGTTCGCGCTCCTCGACCTTATCGTCCATCGCCATGAAGCCTGTGAAGGACATCAAGACCACCAGAGCTGCCAAGGCCACCGGTTGAACGATTGACAGCATTCGCACTGTAGTCATCATTTTTCCCGTAGCGAGGCGCCGTATAACCATGTTGCACTTATGAGATAACGAATTACCGGCTCTAAAGAGCCGCCGAAGAACTTGAAGCGTGAAGGCGGACCGGGGGGCCATGAATGCCGACGGCAGCGGCGAGTGGGTAGCACTGAGGGAGGACGACGGGCGGGCTTACCTGCTGCGTCGGGCCCCCGGTGAGGTCAAGGTGAAGGGGCTGGGCAGATTCGATGCCGAGCAGCTCCTGAACGGCTACTCTATCGGTGACAGGATCAGTGTCGGGCAGAAGTCGTTAACCATCGTCGATCCTGCACTTCCTGAGGCCCGCCGGAACATGGCGCGGAGGGCTCAGGTCATCGGCGCGAAGGACTCAGGGTTCCTCGTTTCCTGGATGGGAATCGGAGTGGGTTCGAGGGTTCTCGAGGGTGGGCACGGCTCGGCCGGGCTCGCGATGCATCTGGCCAACGTCCTAGGCTCATCTGGGACCCTCATCTCAGTCGAATCCAGACCCGAGCACGCTGAGGTCGGCCGAGCCAACATGGAGAGGCTGTCCGAGGTGCTCCCTGAGTTCCCCGACTGGCACCTGATCGACGGCGACCTGATCGACGTCGGACAGGCTGTCTCAGAGGTCTGCGAATCGCTCGATGCTGCAATCATCGACGTCGCCGAACCGTGGCAGGTCGTCCCGGCCATCGAGCCGCTGCTGCGGGCCGGTGGAAGACTGGCCTGCTACTGCCCGACCACCGCCCAACTGGAGAGGTCTTGGGAGGCTGCTCAGGAGCAGGACCTAGTCATCGAATGGGCAGGCGAGGTAATCGAGCGCAAGTGGGTCAAAGCCAGCAAGGGCGGGGTCAGGCCAGGCAACCAGCCGATGGGTCACACCGCTTTCCTACTGATTGCAGCGAAGATCGCCCCTTACGAAGAAGAGTGAGAGGTTACCCGCCTCCGGCCCGATACCATTCAAAACCCCGCCCCGACACGAGAGGGGCATGAGGGACAGTAGCGGATGGAGGCCTACGGCCTACCGCTCCCACACCATCGGCCAGGTCGTCGCCGATGGCGCAGACATGGTCGGCTCCGAGGTCACTGTGGCCGGCTATGCTGAGACCGTGCGCGGGCGAGGCGGAATCTGCTTCCTGATGCTGCGTGACGGCACCGGCCACATCCAGGCCTTCCTCAAGAGAGACAACATGGACGAGGCACTGTTCGACGTCATGCAGTCGGCCACCCGAGAGTCGACCATCCAAGTCACTGGCACGGTAGCCCAGAAGCGTCCTCCGAAGGTCGCAGAAGGAGACCCCGTCCCTCCTCCGGAATACGAGGTCAATGTGTCCACAGGCGCCATACTCGCCGATGCGGCAGCCCCCCTGCCGGTAGGGGTGACCGACGATGTCCACGTCGGACTCGATGTCAGGCTGGACAACCGTCACCTCGACCTTCGCAGGGCGCACGTGAACGCGATGTTCCAACTACGAGGGAATGTCCTGCAGTACGGCCGCGACCACCTCATCTCCGAGGGTTTCCAGGAGATTAACACGCCGAAGATTATCGCGGCTGCCGCCGAAGGCGGCACCAACCTGTTCCCAATGAAGTACTTCGAGACAGACGCGTACCTCTCACAGAGCCCTCAGCTGTACAAGCAGCTGGCTGTCCTCGGTGGGCTCGAGCGTGTCTTCGAGGTCGGCCCGGCATTCCGAGCCGAGAAGCACGATACCTACCGCCACTTGAATGAGTTCATCTCCTTCGACATCGAAGGCGCGTGGATGGACGACGAGGACGTGATGGGCGTGCAAGAGAGGATGCTCCATCACATCTGGAGCGAGGTGGCGGCCAAGGACCAGGACCTCATAGGCGTGGTCAACGAGTACCGGGTCAGCCAGGGCCAAGACCCTGTGACCGTGGATATTCCAAACGTGCCGTTCCCGCGCATCCCTTACTGCGATGCCATCGAGATCGTCAAAGCAGGAGGTGGTGAGATCGAGTGGGGCGACGACATCGAGAGCCATCACTGCGACATCATCGCAGCTCAGTACCCGGGCTTCCACTTCATCCCACGCTGGCCGATGTCGATGAAGCCGTTCTACATCCACCACAAGGAGGAGGAAAAGGGCTCCTCAGGCGGTCAGTTGAGCCGCGGCTTCGACCTCAACTACGGACGGGACGAGATGACCAGCGGCGGGCAGCGCGAGCACAGAGTCGATGTGCTCGAGGAGAACCTGCGCAACATGGGCCTAGAGCCAGCCGACTTCACCTTCTACACAGACGGTTTTCGATACGGCGCGCCTCCGCACGCCGGCTGGGGGCTTGGAGTCGCCCGTCTGCTGATGGTGCTGACAGGGGCGGGCAACGTCCGCGAGGTCGTGCTGTTCCCTCGCGACAGAAGCAGGGTTACGCCCTGACCGAAAATAACGGGTATCTAAGGCCCCTCCGCGAAACGGGGACCATGGCCAAGCCGAGATTCGCCTATTTGCTCCTGAAGGAGCATCCGTACGGCCGCGAGATGTTGCGGCAGATTCTCTCAGGGGGCTATGTCCCGGAGATCATAATCGAGGAGGACTCGGAGGTCGGCGACGAGGAGCGTGAGAAGTTCCTCAAGCGCATCGAGGGCAACCCGATAGCGCCCCCGATCGCTGAACAAGCCGCCGAAAACGACATCCCGCTCGTCACCGTCCCAATCCACAGGTCGCCCGAGGTGATGCCTCACCTCGACGGCATGGAGCTCGATCTCATCGTCTTCGGCGGGACCCGAATTATCCGGGGGGAGATCCTTGACTACCCCAAGGACGGAGTCATCAACGCGCATCCGGGCTTCCTTCCCGACTGCAGGGGCTCAGCCTCACCAGCATGGTCGGTCTACCACGACATCAGGGTTGGCTCAACATGCCACTTCTGCGACAACGGCATAGACACCGGTGAGATGCTGCTGAGACGCGAAGTACCTGTGAAGAAGGGCATGACGTACGAGGATCTGTGCTACCAGACACTGGCATTGGCTGGAGTCTTGATGAAGGAGGCATTGATGGCATACGAGGACGGCCGATGGGATGAGATGCGTCGACCACAAGGTGAAAGCGAGTAC
>JGI24817J26689_1000399_pt1 | contig 10679 bp, 7 predicted proteins | sample METZYME_3_300m_FD_26689 | JGI IMG/M metagenome (IMG submission 26689) | reverse complement strand
ATTTATAACTTGTCCAAAATTATTGCTGAAGCTTGCGTCCCAACGAGGTGTACCTGTATTTTGATCAATGGAAATAATAGTTCTACCGAGCCCAAACATCGAACCACTAGCGATTTCTAAATCACGAAAAATTGGCACAACATATTCCAGTGTTATTGCGCTAATCATAAATGTGAATTTTGCTTCTAATGTTGGTACAAATATTCCAGTATATATTTTAGTGAAATCACGTTGAGCTGTATCATTTGCTGTTGTTTGAATACCTTCTATTCCATTCGTCTCAACACCAAATAAAACGCTTAAAGCATTACTAATTCGAGATGTACCAATACCTGCGTAACCACCCAATCTCCATCNACCAGAAATTTGCGTAAATCCTTCACCACCATGTATNACAAAGGGGGAATTNAAATTATCTGGATTAACACCAACTTGCCTGAGNTTTGATGATCCAGGAATTGAATCTAGAATCATATACATTGGACTGTAGCCTATCCCACCACCATAGTAATCTTCAACTGGATATAGATCGCTTTGCGCGAAAATTACAATTGGCAAGGTAAGTATGATCAACTTANATCGGTTCATGGAGCGCTTCGGATTCTATGCGAATCCAATATATCTTTGGAAATTTATCGTTTACTGTAGCAATTCGGTAGGGAAATGTTGCTAGATAATAAAAGGAAGTTATGATTACCATCGCAGAGAATTTAGAACATCATACCAATTAGATATATACCAATTAGATAATAGACCGTTTCTGTGATATTTTTGTATATTCCAGTATAGAAATCAATGCACAATTGTTTTCGCAAAACGCCTCGGATGGCATTCCTAACTAATAACCGAGGACCAATACTTTTATTGGTCCTGTTGTTATCCGTATCTCTCAAAGCCAAGTCATTAAAACTTACGGGCACATTTGATCTGAATGGAAATAATCGCAGTGAGTTATTATTATTGAAGAGCGGGGGATTGCAATACGTAGAAATTGAAGATAATGGCGAACATAGGGAAATTTGGTATTACCATCCTAATGGGGATCGATCTGCAGCTGTAATGGATGCGGTACTAGCCAATATAAATGATGATCCGAATCCAGAATTAATTGCAATAATTTCCGCACCATCGATAGAAACGGATAGAAAAGTACCTTGGCTTGTGGTTTTTAAATGGACTGGAGAACGATTTACATCAGAACCGCTAAAGCGTTTTGATTTCCCTGGAGAAAAGAATCTTTTACGTCCCTCAAATATAAATATTTCTGAAATTGATGGGAAGGTAGCTCTTTCTATCTCTTTTGGTAGTCCTTCTAGGAAAGCAGTTATCTTTAACTTATCAGAGAAGCTTGGATCCCTTTTGATTGAGTCACCTATGGTTTTTCAACCGGACATTTTAAAAAATGGCTATGGTCGAGTCTTTACTGCATTGTTTAATACAACAGATGGCGAAAATATTGCAGTTTTCAGCCCAGAAGGAGACATAATGAAAACAGCAATATTTTCAAGCACAGATGGAAAAGAAATAACCTCAGATTTACTTGTATTGGATGGAATGCAAAATCTATATGCTCCTGATATTTGGGTTCATGACATTAGTTATAATGATGATCAGGGAGTTCTATTGCCATTCGAAAACGATCAAGTGCTTATACTAAGTTTTACTGATGGTAAATTATCAATGTTACCCAGCGACTTTTCTGGCCAGGGATTATTTGCTGTTGATGACACAACATCCGCACAAGAAATTAATAAAGTTGTACTGGCTCGTATAGAGGCCGGTCTTTATAAAAAGCTAGATGAAGAATTATCTAGTGAGACAAAGATAGACCAGGCGACTATTGATTCCCTTATAAGTAATATTACCAATATTGATTCTGCATTTGTTGGAGATTCTTTACTAATTCCTGCCACAGTGGATTCAGCTGGAGGTTTTTATAGTTTTCAATGGTTGGTAAAACCTCCTGTTGGAACAGTATATCAACCAAGAACGGGAGTCATTAATTGGATACCCACTAGCGGGCAAACAGGAGATAATATATTCGCTTATCTTTCGCAGATACGATTAGGGGAAAAACTTTTTAGTGTATCAACCCCATTTGGTAAACAACATAAGATAATACCTGTTTTAACTGATTCATTATTTGCATTCAGGTTATTTGTTAAGGATACAGTATTGCCTAGGGTATTATTTGAACCTGACGAATTTATCACTTTGGAAGAAGAAATAGTTTCAATCACAGTTGTAACCAGAGATACGACGATTAATCGTTATCATTTTGACGGAGAACACCTATTCAACTTAGATGTAGGATATGATATTTTTAAAAATAATGGACCAGCAGTTCTTACTACGAGCATTAAGTCTAATCTTTTTCTTTTAGATAGACCAGTAACATCAAAGCTCACTTTTAATAGGAATGAAGACCCCGATAGTATTATAACAACAATATATATTATGCATGATATAAAAAACAATACACTGGAGTTAGCAAAATCACCAACAAATGATTCGATTCCACAATCTTATAGCCCGGAGGATTGGAATCCAGATTGGTATCAATATCCGGAATATGTATTTAACGGTTTCCCATCTACTCTTTCAATGGATTCAATTGGTAGTAGTCTTGAGTTTGATTTTGGTTTGGATTCTGTTATACAATCATATGCAAATATTTCTGTTACTGTACCATTAGGATCAAACTCATATACGAGTGCCTTTTCATTCCCAGATGAGATTCTTGTGAAAGAAATTCGAGTTGCATTTGATTTGGATACGCTAGGAGGCGCAGTAGTCCGTTCCGAATTTGATTTCTATGGTTCAGTTTCAGTGACTTCATTAGCAGGTGTTTTTGATTTGAAAGATAGAATACAATTCAACAAACAATTTTTAGAGGCAAAGAAGCTTTTTAAGGGTGCCGGATTCGAAAAATCTTATATTTCAGAAACAGCCAGCGTAATTACTGATACAATCTTAAGTGATACAACAAAGGTAGATTCAGTTTCTGGCGATACAACAATTGGCGCTATAAATGATATGCCTATCNTTACCAGATACATCTGATACAGTCACATCGTTGCCACCGGATTCATTAACAATAACCCAACCATCAGATACACTTAATACTTCTTTACCAGACACAACCATCAATGACACCAGTAATGTAGTGCATTCTGATAGCGCAGCTGTAAATCAAGAAGAAGAACCCCATACAGGAGAAGAAACCAACACCGAAGAAGAAAGCCCATCGGAACAAACCGATAACACTCCATGATAACTAGGAATAAAATTATTTTCCTGGTTTTATTATTATATAGTTTTGGGTCCTCTCGCGACCTAAAGATTTTACATATGGAGGGCACTTTTGATATAGATGAAGATGGTCAATATGAATTTGCTACAGTTGAATTCGATAGAATGAACGGTCACAGTATCTCTATGATTAGGTATTATGAGATTGACATTGATGGTTTTCAAAATTTAACCTGGGAATTGGAGTTGCCGGATGGATTACTAGGAAGTTTTGTTGGTGTAAGGCTTGCTGACTTGGTTGGAGATGGTGTACCTGAATTAATTGCGGTTGCCAATTTATCAGAAAATGGAGACGAAACTATACTACAACCAATAATCTTCTATTATAAGTGGCATGATGATGGTTTTGGTGAAACTCCTGCAGGATTTTTAAACCTTGGAGACGAAAAATACTTCGTGCGTTGCAACAATTTTGATGTATTTAATTTGGATAATGACGATGATCAAGAGATTATATTATCACTTGGTAGCCCGTTACGGGGACTTTCTATAATTGATCTTGATAAAGAAGGTAATTTGATAATGGTTGAACGTTTAGAACCAAGTGCTTTGAAAACGGGGATTGGTTTTGTTTATGGAGTTGCATTGGATTGGAACCGTGATGGATACGATGAAATACTAAGTTTTAGCCCTGAAGGCAATGTTATGAAAATTCAGCCATATTTTAATCGCAATGGCCGTCTGGTGTTGGGAGAATCAAAACAAGAAATTATAACAGGTATGAATGGACCACTTCCTTTGTCGGTGGTCGTTGCCGACTGGGATTCTGATGGGTTTAAGGATGTTTTATTGCCATTCCAATCTGGACATATTGTTTCTATGACTTTATCTCCCGCTACTGTTGCAACTGAAGTGCTACCTGTTGATGCTGGCCCTCTGTCTGATATGAATGTGACCGATATCAATTTTGATGATGTTGCTGATTTATTGCTGATTTCTGGTGAAATGAATATGATAACTATGGCAATTGGCTCACTGGATACTGTTGGCCTAGAGATAAGTTATTTCACACTTGAGACTGATACAACCGAAGCACAAGTTTTTGCAACAATCCCAATAACAGACAGAGGAGAGTATACTGGTGTTATAATTGCATCTAGTTGGGATGGAGAAGAAAACAATGTTTTTCTAACAGAGCTTGGTAAACCGGAAATCGAAATGTCTGTGCCTGATGAGGAGGATGTTGTTGCAGCTCTTGATGAACAAATTGACCTCATTGATTTATTCCCAGAAATTAAACACGCAATGGATCTACCAAAGATGCCAAAGCCTATTACTACAATAGGCCAACACTTGCCACAAGATGTTCTTCCACGTCATGTATTGTCACTTAATCAGCTATTTACTTATAAAATACCAGAAGATGAAGCACGAGAATTCTATAGTTTTCGCTGGCTGATTCCACCTCCAAAAGGTATGTTTTTTCATTATGAAAGTAGATCAATACAATGGGTGCCTAGCGATACTCAGCTTGGTGCATACAAATTAGGATACCGTATAGAAATGAAGGTTGGTGAATCTGTATCTCTTGAAGCAACCGTAAGAGATTCTTTACTTACCTATCAAATGGTGCCTGAATTAGAAGGATATGATGAATACGTGTGGATATATGTTAATGATCCACCTATGTTTCTCACCGCCCCGATAGGAACTGAATTTGTATCGAACACTACATTTGCCTATACACCTGTTGTCCGTGATCGAAATATTGATACTAAGGTTAAATACTATCTTGAATTAGCCCCTGAAGGCATGATTTTGAGAGAAAATGGTGGCTTAATTTGGGAAACAGATAGTGCTGATGTTAGTGTTTACGATATACGTCTTGTGGCCACAGATGGTTTTGATCGTGATGTACAGGAATTCAGATTATTCGCCCGTGCTGGTGTAAAGATTATATCAAGCGCACCAACAGATTGGAAGGTTAATCAGCCCTACCAATACCAAGTTGAAGTTTGGCGACCTGAGTTGGCCCAGGAAATGAAAGTGGAATTACTACACGGGCCGGTTGGTATGTCTATGAATAATAATTATTTGATCACCTGGACACCGGAATTAACACAGATAGATACACAATACTTTGCTGTAAAAGCAAGCCATGGCGTAGCACAGGACACACAAAATGTAGCTGTATTTATAAATCACCCACCAATAATATCTGCTGAACCACCTGCAATGAATGTAGTAAATGTTGGGGCCACGTGGGATTTTCAGTTGGAAGTATCTGACCCAAACATTGCCGATAAAATCACTGTTACTGCTATCGAACTTCCTGATGGTATGCGAATTGATCCATTTACTTGGCGCCTCCAGTGGGACCCCACTAATGAAGAACTTGATTTTTCTCATATGAGACTTGAAATCACAGATAGTAAAGAAACCTATTTTATTGATGCTGATTTTTATGTAAACGCTCCAATTAAAATTGTATCCGTTCCTCCAATGACCGGTAATGTAGGCGAACCGTATCAATATAGAATTTTGAATTCAGATATAAATAAAGGGTCACTATTGCCTTATGATGAAACAATTCGTATCGATAACATTGAATCAGTTCGAATATATTCTGTAGATATTACTGATGATATATATCAAGAAAATATTGGTAGATATATCGGAGATTGGGAAAATGCTGAATCGGTTTACCTTACTGAACCCGATAAACCCGATGCGACATCTTTTTCTAGACTTAATGTGAAAAAATATGTGCAAACAATATTCTGGGAAAATGATAGACTTTATATATTAATCGAAACAATTGATGATCGTACTATTGGGATTAAAGATTTATTGTGGGAATTTTTTCAGGGTGCAAAGGGGAAGCCTCCGAAAGTAATTGTTGAGCGACTGAGTCCAGTACGTTATACCTTGTTGGAATTTCCAGATGGCATGGAAGTTGATGAATACTCTGGGGTAATAAACTGGACTCCAAGTAAAGAACAGTATGATTCACATATAATTAAGCTTCTTATTTCAGATGGGTATACCAAGGATGAACAATCATTTGAAATTTATGTTAATCATAAACCTATTATTGTATCCAATGCTCCAAAGTCAGCCCTGGTGGATGAAGTATATAGATATCAAATCCAGGTAGAAGATAAAAATTCGAATGCAGAGTTAACTTTTGAACTATTAAAAGCACCACAAGGTATGCAAATGACCGAAGATGGTAAAGTGGTATGGATTCCGCGCTCTGCACAAATTAATAATCATTTATTTACAGTGCGAATATCTGATGGATATACAGAAGATATTCAGAAATCCCAGATATTTGTTAATATTCCGCCATCAATAATTTCAGTTCCTAGGCCTATAGCTCTTACTGGATTTGAGTATACTTATAAGTTGGTTGCGGAGGATTTAAACAAGGATAAAATAAAATTTAAACCGATAAAGTTACCAAAATACGCNACCTTTAGTAAACGAACGGGATTATTGCAATGGCGCCCANGGAATAATCAGCTTGGGCCAAACGATGTGGTGATTGCTGCAATAGATGAACGTGGAGCAACAACGGCCCACGAGTTTAAAATNCATGCTTTTGAAAATCCGAGCGCAAGACAATTTGTTAATACTGGTTGGCCATTAATGCTCACTTTTGTTGGTATGATGTTTGCCTGGGGTGTAGCGCAGATTTAATTAAAACNTAATTTGTTTAATATTTCCTGTCGACCCTTTTTTGATAATGAAAATCTTATGGGTAAGGCATAGACTTTTTTACAAATTTCATGTTTAATTATTCGTAGCTTGATCAAATCTTTTTCTGTAGTAACGATAAACCCTGCTTCTTTTTCCCCCATTATTGTTTTAATGATCTTTAAATCTGGTTTACCATACTGATGATGATCATTAAAGGAAATATGATCCACAATATTTAAACGAAGTTTTTCTAGTAACAATTCAAATCCTATAGGATCGCCAATTCCAGAAACAGCTATAATGCGCTCATTTTTCATAGCATTAACTGATATTCTGTTTCCATTTGTCCCAATGAGTAATTCTGATGGAACAATCTTACTATTATAAGAGACGATTTTTAATGATTTTAGTTTATTATATATGAAATGTGAAGGACGATTTAAATTGGTTTTTGTTAAGATTGTTACATCAGCCCTTTTTAAATGGTGCCAAGGTTCTCGTAGTAAACCATAAGGTAATAGTTTATATGCAATACCAGATTGATTTGAATTTAATAATGCTATATCAAGATCTCTATCCAATGTGCGATGCTGAAACCCATCATCCAATATTATTACGTCTGGATTAAAATGTGTTATAATGTACATTCCACCGCGGTAGCGATTTTCATCAACAACAATAGGTATATCTGGTAATTTCTCTGCTAATAGTGCGGGCTCATCGCCAACCATTTTCCAGTTATTAATATTGTTATCACCTGAAGATACAACAAGAGTTCCTGTTGTTGATCTACCATAGCCCCTGCTAAGAACAGCAACGCGTTGTCCATGTTTTGTAAGTAGTTTGGCAAAATATATAACAGCTGGTGTTTTCCCCGTTCCACCGGTGGTGATATTACCAATGCTAATTACTTTACAAGGTAGATTGTGACTTACGAAAATTCCGATGTTATAGAATAAGTTTCTCCAAAACATCACTCCCCAATAAAATAGTGCTAAAGGAAATAAAAAAATACGATAGTGAGGATTATTGATGTAATTAAATACCGACACGCCGGTTTACCTCTGATTCTAGCTTATCCATCGCTTCTTTTACTTTTGCCAAGCAATCCACAAATTGGTCTTCTTTCCTGAATGAAATTGGATCTCCATAAATTACTTCGATTCTTCCGAATGGCTTAGCCACATAAAAAGTATCCCAATTGGTAAATCCCCAGCGTTTTGTAGAGTGCGCAGCCGCGGGAATGATAATAGCTCCCGTTCGTTGCGCAGCTTTAACAATGCCTGCTTTTGGAATTTTTGCAGGGCCTTTAGGACCATCTGGGGTCATGGCAACTAAGGATCCCGGTTGCTTCAATGCGTCTAGTATTGCCTCGTAAGCCTCTCTACCTTTATCAGAACTTGAACCACGGATCACTTTCCAACCCATGTTATTACAGATTCTGGCTATGATTTCTGCGTCGAAATGGGTTCCTGCTACTGCGTAATATTTTTTATATGCTAATTGTTTTACAAATGTTAGAACTCTTCCATGCCATATTGATATGATTACTGATTGCCCCTGTTCAATTAATTTAATGTATTTTTCTTCTCCTTCAATATTCCATTTATTTGTATCATACAATAAAAATAAGAGCCACTTACCTAATTTTGAAATCAAGTACAATTTTAAAGAGTTCATCATTTAAGTCTGTTTATGATAGCTTTAGCGGCACGATCATAGACCCCTGGCATACCAAGCGTTCGTCGTACTTTTTCATATCCTAATAACATTTTTTTTCTTTCTGGAGTTTTATTCAAAAGAGGAATTACCGCATTCGTTAGATTTTCGGATGTCATCTCTGATTGAATAAATTCTGGAACGATAATTTCATTGGCAATCAGATTTACCATTGATGCGTAGGAAACCGTAACCATCTTTTTGGCAAAAATCCAAGTTGGCAATGAAAAGCGGTATGATACTACCATAGGGATATCAAAAACTGCAGCTTCTAATGTTGCTGTACCAGAAGCTACTAACGCAGCATCTCCATAATACATTGTTAATTGGGGGTCATTTTCCTCAATTTTTATATAATCTGGTAAATTTGGTAAATTTACACCAGGGGCTTTGCCGACAATTACTTGGATGTTCGAAATTTTTGATTTTATCATTTTTACTGTTTTGATATAGATAGGCCAATGTTGGTTTATTTCCTGCTGCCTGCTTCCAGGTAAAAGAGTTAGTATAGGGGAATCGTAAATTAGATTATGTCTAGAAAGAAATTGGTTAATTGTTTGTTTAGGTGGTTCTAATTCGATAAAAGGATGTCCAACAAAATTTGCTTNAACATCCTTATTCTCGAACCATTCTTGTTCAAATGGAATAATGGATAAACACTGATCAACACTATCCTTCAGAATAGATACCCTTCCTTCTTTCCATGCCCATACCTGAGGTAATATAAAATAGGTTACAGGTATACCTAATTGAACCGCTTCACGAGCAAGACGCAGATTGAAGCCTGGGTAATCTATAAGAATCAAACGATCCGGGTTATTTTCTCGCAACCAATTAACCGTTGATCCCATAACTTTGAACATGTATGGTAAATGCTTGATTACTTCAACGAAACCTATAATTGCTAAATCATCTATATGTTCAATAATCTGAACATTCTCATTAGCCATTCGGTCGCCCCCATGACCAGTAAACTGGATGTTTGTGGTATGTTTATTAATGGCGTGGACCAATTTAGATCCATGTAGATCACCAGATTCTTCGCCAGCGACGATAAATATTTTCAGAGGGTTTTTACTGGTCATTATAATAAAACATCATTGTTCCAGCAAACGGTAACGTGTATAAATAATTATCAGAAAAAGGACAATATTTTGAAGTGTTCGTTTTTCACTACGCAACGTTTTAAGTAATGTCATAGGTTGTCTATTATCATCTGATTTCCAACGGAATAATCGAGGAAATAATCTAGGAACATTTTTCGTATAATCTAGATATGCGGTGCCGAAAATTCTGGTCAATGTTTGTTCTTCAAGATTAATGATCAGGAAATATTGGATGATAAAAAACAACCATGTTAGCATAAGTATGGAAAAAATATTACTTGCGCCTGCTATCAGCACTATACCATTGTACATTAACATATTTCCGATATATAACGGATTTCTCGTATATGCAAAAGGACCTGACGTACATAACTTTGCTGCCCCAACCGTAGTAGTTCTAGTTATCCCTCCAGCGTGGCTTACTGCCCAAAATCGAATTGCTTCACCAAAAATGATGCATAAGAGACCAAGAACTACATATGAATTTGTGTATTGAGCATTATAAATAATTATCACCGCTAGAGGTATGGGGGTGTAGCTGCGGTATTTAAAAAAAAAGTTTCCAATATTCATTAATGGAGATCCTCAAGAATAAGATCATGAATATTTGATGCTAATTCTAAAGCGTTCTTTCCAGCATGTCCATCGACAATTGGAGAAGCTATACCCCTCACACTGTTAGTAAAATTTTCGAGCTCTGCTTTTAGTGCATCGAATAAAGGTAAATCCGGCTTTTCATATACAATTTTTTTCGTCTTATTTCCATAATGAAATCGCACATCTTTAATAGCATCCGGATCTTGTTCATCCGGATCTATAACACGGTAGATCTCAGTTAGGCCCAGTAAAAAATCTATAGTTATATAAAGATCTTGTTGAAATATTTTTGTCTTGCGAACG
>JGI24817J26689_1000396_pt1 | contig 10685 bp, 9 predicted proteins | sample METZYME_3_300m_FD_26689 | JGI IMG/M metagenome (IMG submission 26689) | reverse complement strand
ACGACAAAATTCTTTCCGACCACCTCCCGTACCGCGGTGTAGACCTCTAATGGCAGTCGGATGCGGTTCTCTATAGGCCCGCCATAACCGTCCTGCCGATTGTTGGTTGCNGACAAGAACGATGCCATGGTGTAGGCATGCGCGTAGTGCAGTTCCACACCATCAAAGCCGGCGGTTTGTGCGCGGCGGGCAGCGTCAGCAAAGAGGACGGGTAGGGATTCTGGAAGATCGGCGATGTGCGCCATATGCGTATCGGTAACCCGCTCCCGATAACCAAAACNNAACGATTCGAATTCTCTCGGGCTGAGGATCGTTTTGAGNTCTTCCAGTTCGAGGTCAGTGAGAGCTTTACGAACTCGGTCTTCTGACCAGTCATCCGCCTGCAATGCATCGCGATGACGATCTGTGATTTCCAGGTGGCGTGCAAAGAACTTCTCTGGTTTCGGGCGCCGCCTCACGGTTAGAAAATCGATCAGTTGGATCAGTAACCGGGTTTGTCCGTTGCTGGCCGCACGGACTCTTTCCACCAGCGCCTGCAATCCTGGAATAAAACGATCATCACTGATGCGCAGCAGCGGGCCGGATGCAGTGTCACGGATACCTGTGGCTTCAACAACCAGGGCACCGGGTTGTCCGTATGCAAACCGCTCGTACCAGTCTAGATTGTCGGGCGTAACAAATCCGGATTCAGTCGCGCGCCAGGGTACCATCGCCGGGACCCAGGTCCGTGCTGAGAGCGAGAGTGCCTGATAATCCAACGGTATAAAGAGTTTTGAGGCACCTGCGACGGCTGCGGATGGCCATTCACCGGGCTGGGTGCGGTAACGGATACGTTCTGGCGGCTTCCACATTGGGCTGAGTGACCCTGATCGGTTCAGCGAGTTATTTACTATATACCCATAATGTTTATAATTAAAGTATATTACCCAGCTTGAGTCACGACCCTATACCTACTGTGGCGATATCATTGCAACGACCGCTGAAAATTGCCTGCGTTGGTGGCGGCCCAGCCGGGCTGTATTTTGCGCTGCTGATGAAGAAACAGCAGCCTCATCATGAGGTCACCGTCTACGAACGAAACGCCGCAGACGATACCTTTGGCTGGGGCGTGGTGTTTTCTGACCAGACCCTCGGTCATTTCAGTGAGGCAGATCCCGAATCCCAGGCAAGTATCCAGCAGTCATTTGCTCATTGGGATGATATAGAGATTCAGTTCCGCAATCGGACTATCCGTTCAACCGGTCACGGATTTTGCGGTATATCGCGTCTTAAACTGTTGCAGATACTCCAGAACCGATGTATGGACCTGGGTGTTACTCTCGAGATGGGACGCGAAATCAAGAGTGCCAGCGAACTTGACGAGGCGGATCTGATTGTCGCAACGGATGGTGTCAACAGCATCATCCGCCAGGAATTTTCAGATCATTTCAAGCCGGAGATTGACGAACGAAAGAATCGTTTTATCTGGCTGGGTACGCACAAGGTTTTCGATGCTTTCTCATTTCTGTTCGTTGAATCTGAATGGGGATGGTTCCAGGCGCATGCGTACCGTTTTGATGCCAAGACGTCGACGTTCATTGTCGAAACTTCGCAGGATTGTTGGCGCCGGGCCGGGCTTGATTGCATGACAGAAGACGAAAGCATTGCATTTGTCGAATCACTGTTCAGCGAGTTTCTCGATGGCCAGTCACTGATGTCCCGTGCGGCACATCTCCGGGGTTCTGCGGCCTGGCTTTGTTTCCGGCGAGTCTCAAATCAGAACTGGGTCAAAGACAACATTGTGCTGATGGGGGACGCGGCACACACGGCACATTTTTCCATCGGGTCGGGCACCAAGCTTGCGATGGAAGATGCCATCGCACTGGCTTATCTATTGAGGGAGCCGGATGATCGGCCAATCCCTCAGGTGCTCGAGCAATATGAGTCGGAACGTAAAATTGAAGTGCTCAAAATACAGTCTTCGGCCCGTAACTCCACGGAATGGTTTGAAAATGTAGACCGCTATACCGCATTGCCGCCCGAGCAGTTTGCCTATTCCCTGTTGACACGAAGTCAGCGGGTGAGTCACGAGAGCCTTCGCCAGCGGGATCGTGTCTATCTAGACCATATCGAGAGCTGGTTTTCACAACAGGCAGGCCGAGCCGGTTCGGCCGCCGCACGACCGCCGATGTTCACACCTTTTCGTTTGCGGGATATGCATTTGGCTAACCGGGTGGTGGTATCACCCATGGCCATGTATTCGGCGGTGGATGGCGTCCCGGGTGACTTTCACCTGGTTCACCTGGGTACACGCGCACTGGGTGGTGCTGGGCTGATTTTTTCAGAAATGACCGTGGTATCCCCGGCGGGCCGGATAACCCCGGGATGCGCTGGAATCTGGAATGATGAACAGTGCGCGGGCTGGCAGCGAATTGTTGCGTTTGTACACGAGCATTCACAGGCCAAGGTGTGTCTGCAGCTGGGACACTCAGGACCCAAGGGTTCTACACGCCTGGGCTGGGAAGGTATGGACATGCCACTTGAGACGGATAACTGGAGCTTGTTGGCCGCCTCGGCTATAGCCTGGTCTGCTGACAATCAGGTGCCCCGGGCGGCCAGTCGTTCTGATATGGACCGGGTCGTGGCCGAATTCGCAGCTGCTGCAAAGCGCGGTGCTGATGCCGGGTTTGACATGCTCGAGCTACACGCAGCCCATGGTTACCTGCTGTCAAGTTTTATCTCACCTTTAACGAATCAACGTACGGACGCATACGGTGGATCCTTAGGTAATCGTATGCGCTTTCCGTTAGAGGTGTTTCGTGAGGTCCGGCGGGTGTGGCCGCAGGCAAGACCCATGTCCGTGCGGCTTTCGGTCACGGATTGGCATAAGGACGGGCTGACCGATGAGGACGGTGTCGCAGTTGCACAGGCATTTAAGAACGAGGGTGTCGATCTGGTAGATGTGTCGACCGGCCAGACCAGCACACAGGCCGATCCGGTTTATGGCCGAATGTATCAGGTACCCTTTGCTGACAGGATCCGCAATGAGATCGGTGTGGCAACCCTGGCGGTTGGTAACATATTTGAAGCCGACCATGTCAATTCGATTCTGGCTTCAGGTCGGGCTGATCTGGTTGCACTTGCCCGGCCTCATCTGTCTGATCCGTTCTGGACGCTGCGCGCCGCAGCTGAGCTGAACTATGATTCACAAGCTTGGCCCCAACAGTACTTGGCCGGTCGGGATCAGCAACATCGGAACCTGGATCGGGCAGGGCAGTTACTGCGGCAGATCTAATGACGAGCAACGAATACACGAGCGACCTAAGAGATATTCACGCGTTGGTCACTGGTGCGGGCAGCGGAATCGGCGAACAGATTGCCCGCGCGTTGTCCGGCGCAGGCGCCTGTGTGTCATTGATGGGTAGAACACACACAACACTGGCATCTGTGGCGCAATCACTCGACCATAAATCACAGATTGCTGTGGCTGATGTCACAGACCGGCCTGGTGTCGCCGAAGCGATCGAGCGGCTTGTCGATCAGCACGGGCCGATTGAGATTTTGGTCAACAATGCCGGCGGTGCGGTCAGTGAATCATTTGCCAGCGGAGAATCCGACTGCTGGGACGAGATGATCGATGTCAACTTGAACGGACTTTTCAACACCACAAGATGTGTTCTACCACAAATGAAGAAACTGGCCAGTGGCAGAATCGTGACCATCGCCAGCACGGCAGGCCTGAAGGGCTATCCCTACGTCGTCGGTTACTGTGCAGCCAAACACGGGGCGATCGGATTTACCCGGGCCCTGGCTGTTGAACTGGCAGGGAGTGGCATCACAGTCAATGCGGTATGCCCTGGGTTTACTGACACACCAATGCTGTCGAGGTCGATCGACACCATTGTGAGTAAGACAGGCCGTAACCGAGAAGAGGCCCGAGCGGATCTAACCAGGATGAATCCCCAGGGCCGCTTGATCCAGCCGGCAGAAGTGGCCGACTGCGTGTTATGGCTGTGTTCCTCGGCAGCGGCTTCAGTCAACGGCCAGGCACTCGCTGTTGATGGCGGTGAGACAGCTTTATGAAAGCTCAATCCCAAACTTCGGATGTTGCCGCCAACGTCAGCCGCAGCAGAATCGGCGATAAATCTGCGCTTAGGGCTTGGTTACGGCTTTGGTCTTGTGTGGGTTCGGTCGAGAGAGTTGTGCGCACACGCTTATACAGTGATCACGGCATGACACTGCCGCGTTTTGACTATTTATCACAACTTTATCGGCAACCGGACCGTCGGATGAACATGACTGAACTCAGTCGGCGATTGATGGTGTCCGGTGGTAATGTCACTGGCCTTACGGACAGATTGGTTGCAGATGGTCTGGTTAAAAGAGAACAGGATCCATCCGATCGGCGTGTACAGATTATTGCTCTGTCTGATTATGGCTATGAATGTTTCACTCAAGTCGCACGTGAACACGAAAAATGGATAGGTGAGCTTTTTGAGGATCTGAACCCGGACCAGGTGAGGATGCTGAACCAGACGCTTGGGCAGTTGAAGACGTCGCTCGAGGAGAAATTGAATGAGCAACAGGAGGAATGAATATGGGCAGCATGACTGATTACCAAGCCCAACACTTCGGTTGGCAGGTCACCGACAGGGTCGCGACAATTACGTTGAATCGTCCCGAGCGAAAAAACCCGCTGACATTCGAGTCCTACGCCGAACTACAGGATGTCTTTGAACAGTTGAATGGTTGTGACCAGATCCGTTCCGTTGTGATGACCGGTGCCGGGGGCAATTTCTGCTCCGGTGGTGACGTGTTTGAAATCATTGAGCCGCTGACTAAACGTGACGAGGCGGGTCTGAAGCAATTTACGCAGATGACCGGTGCAGTGGTTAAGGCGATGCGTCATTGTCCACAGCCAATCGTGGCTGCTGTGGATGGCATTTGCACCGGTGCGGGCGCAATACTGGCAATGGCTTCAGACATCCGACTCGCAACCGCCAGAGCGCGCACTGCATTCCTGTTTGTCCGGGTCGGCCTGGCCGGGTGTGACATGGGTGCGTGTGCCATTTTGCCCCGGATTATCGGGCACGGACGAGCCTCAGAATTGCTCTACACGGGTCGTTTTATGGATGCTGACGAAGGTGAGCGATGGGGGTTTTTTAATCGGATCGAAGCGCCAGAGTCAGTTCTGGAAGCCGCTCAGGCGTTGGCTGTTTCGCTGGCACAAGGGCCCAGCTATGCGCATGCCGTAACCAAAAGACAGCTGCACGCAGAATGGGACATGTCCGTCGATGAGGCTATCGATGCGGAGGCACGCGCCCAGGCCGAATGTATGACGACTAAAGATTTTCAGCGCGCCTTCGAAGCATTTGCTGCCAAGCGCACGCCGGTCTTTGAAGGTAACTGAGATGCCAGACAAAAGTTATCTCGACTGGCCCTTTTTTGATAACCAGCACCGTGCCCTGGCTGAAAGTGTGGAGCTATGGGCGGCAGCGCATGTCGACCAGATAATAGAAGCGGGTAACGGTTTGGATGACACCTGTATCAATCTGGTTCGTGCATTGGGTGATGCGGGTATTTGCCGCCATGCGGTGGCCCAAGGCGATGTGCCATTCGATGTGCGGTCGCTGTGCGTGATCCGTGAGACTCTGGCACGGTTTTCCGGATTGGCTGACTTTGCGTTTGCCATGCAAGGGCTGGGTTCCGGCCCGATCTCACTGTTCGGTACAGAGATGCAGAAAAGACAGTTTCTTCCAGGTGCCGCGAGTGGGCAGACGCTACCTGCGTTTGCTTTGTCCGAACCTGAAGCCGGCTCTGATGTCGCATCAATTACGACCACTGCGCGGGCAGATGGTACCGATTACCTGATTGATGGCTGCAAGACCTGGATATCCAACGGTGGCATTGCCGATCATTACGTTGTATTCGCGCGTACCGGTGAGGAATCAGGAACTAGAGGGCTGTCCGCTTTTATCGTGCCGGTTGATAGCCCGGGGCTATCTATCACAGAAAGAATTGAGACTATTGCTCCCCATCCACTGGCGACCTTGGAATTTGATTCGGTCCGGGTACCGACCGAGTTGAGAGTTGGTGCACCTGGCGAAGGGTTCAAGGTGGCCATGGCGACATTGGATATTTTTCGTTCTACTGTCGGTGCGGCGGCCCTGGGGTTGGCCCGACGTGCCTTGAGTGAAGCAGTCAGGTTTGTTGGGGAACGAAAAATCGGTGATAGGGTGCTTGCCAGTTATCAGATGACACAGGCCCGTATTGCAGATATGGCAACCGGTGTCGACGCGGCTGCATTACTGGTCTATCGTGCGGCATGGACGAAAGACAGCGGGGCCCCACGAATCTCCAGGGAAGCTTCTATGGCAAAATTGTTCGCCACCGAAGAGGCGCAGCGTGTTATTGATTCTGCGGTTCAGTTACACGGCGGCCAGGGTGTTCGGACAGGTCGCAAAGTTGAAGAGTTATATCGGGACATTCGGGCCATGCGAGTTTATGAGGGTGCAAGCGAAATACAGAAGTTGATTATTGCCCGGCAGACCCTGGGAGCGCCTTGATTTGACCCGTTACCGCAATGACCGATCGTGCGTTGATCAACAGAGATCATAAAGCGAATGGGAGAAGCCATAGATACATTTGCCCGCGAAAACCTACCGGCAATCGAGCTGTGGCCAGAGATCGACCTGACGCACAGCGCATACCACTATCCCGATCGATTCAACTGCATCACGCGGTTTCTCGATCAGTGGATCGAGCGAGGTGAAGGCCATCGAACAGCACTGGTAACGCCGAATGATCGCTGGACTTACGACTATCTCTATCAGCAGGTCAACCGGATTGCGCATGTTCTGGTTGAAGACTATGCCCTGGTCCCGGGAAATCGAGTGCTGCTGCGCTCTGCGAACAATCCGATGATGCTGGCCGCCTACCTGGCCGTGATACGGGTGGGTGGGATCGCCGTAGGTACCATGCCGCTGCTACGGTCTACGGAGTTAAGTGACATACTGAATAAGGCTCGAATTACCCATGCATTGTGTGATTGGCGACTGCGAGACGAGCTTGAAGTCTGTCGGGACCACGCGCCGGACCTGACGACGATTGGTTACTTTCATTCGACAGCGCCCGACGGGCTTGAAGCGCTGATGGACGGAAAACCGACTGAATACACAGCTTTTGACAGTGCGATAGACGATGTCTGCCTAATTGCCTTTACCTCTGGCACGACCGGGCAGCCTAAAGGGACCATGCATTTCCACCGGGATCTGCTGGCTATTTGCGATGGATTCAATCGCATGGTCTTAAGGCCTGAGCCCGGTGATATCTTTTGCGGTAGCCCGCCGCTGGCGTTTACGTTTGGATTGGGAGGTATGGCGCTGTTTCCACTCGATGTGGGTGCCGCGGTGCTTCTACTGGAAAAGGCGTCGCCCTCCGTATTACTTGAGGCGATAGAACATTACCGTGCGACGATCTGTTTCACAGCGCCCACCGCTTACCGCGCGATGTTGCCGGAACTAGCCATGCATGATGTTTCGTCGTTGCGCAAGGCGGTGTCGGCCGGGGAACATCTGCCAGCCGCTACCTTTGATGCTTTTTTTCAGGCCACCGGGGTCAAACTGATCGATGGGCTTGGCTCTACCGAGATGTTGCACGTTTTTGTGACCGCCCGCGAGGAAGATATGAAACCCGGTGCGACCGGCATAGCGGTTCCCGGGTACCGTGTTGCTATTCTGGATGATAATGGCGTCGAGTTACCGGCAGGACAGGTGGGTCGACTGGCAGTAAAGGGGCCCACGGGTTGCCGCTATTTGGCTGATGAACGCCAGAAGTCTTATGTCTATGATGGATGGAATCTGCCGGGAGATGCCGCCCGTATGGATGAAGACGGCTATATCTGGTATGAAGCAAGGACCGACGACATGATTGTTTCATCGGGTTACAACGTGGGTGCACCAGAAGTGGAAAATGCATTGCTTAAACATCCGGCGGTTTCCGAGTGTGGCGTGGTCGGTCGGCAGCATGACCAGCGCGGTACTATTATTAAGGCCTATGTCGTGTGTGCTGACAACATTAAGTCCGGATCAGACCTGGTGGTTGAACTCCAGGATCATGTGAAGCGCACGATCGCCCCTTATAAATACCCACGAGAGGTGGAATTCGTGAATGAACTGCCCAAAACAGGGACCGGTAAGATTCAGCGTTTCCGGCTCCGTGAAATGGCACAGAAAGAAGGAGCGCATAATGGGTAACCGAACAGTACTTCCTGAGGGTTGGCGTCGCCCCAAGGGTTATTCGAACGCGGTTGTCGCCCAGGGGCGTCAGATCTATGTCGCCGGACAGGTGGGCTGGGATAGTGAGGAGAGCTTTAATTCTGATGATCTCGCAGAGCAGGCGACACAGGCACTCCGAAATGTTGTCGCGGTTCTGGAAGCCGCCGGGGCCGGGCCCGAGCATATCGTTCGCATGACGTGGTATGTCACCGATAAAGCCGCTTACATCGCCGGGCTCAAGGAAATTGGTGAAGCTTATCGAGAAATTATCGGGCGGTATTTTCCCGCCATGACTGCGGTTGAAGTCACAGCCCTGGTCGAGGATCGGGCCAAGGTCGAAATTGAGTGTACAGCTGTCGTGGACGAAGATTTGGGTTAGCTGGAACCCATCGGGCAAGGAGAGACGCATGTTTACTGACCGTATTGAAGGCAAATGGGTTGATGCATTCCGTGATGTATTCGAGCTGTGCAAAGTCGCCCCAGGTGAGGAGGTGGCAATCCTGTCTGAGACCCAGTCGCGTGCTGTGAATGTTCAGCTTGCGGAACTCGCCCTGCTGGATCTCAAGGCTCGACCATTTCATGTGGTGATGCCGACACCGGCTCAGACCGCACCGGTTTCGGTTCGATCAACTGGTGCGTCCGATGCGTTGCAGCAGAACACAGCGGCATTAAGCGCGCTCGCTAGCGCGACGATGGTTATCGATCTCACCTGTGAAGGATTACTGCATTCAACCGAATTGCCCACGATTTTGAAGGGTGGCGCCAGGGTGTTGATGATCTCGAATGAGCATCCGGAAGCACTCGAGCGCCTGCGTCCAGCCGAAGATCTCAAGCCCAGAGTCCGCGATGCAGTTAAACAGGCCAAGGCAGCTCACAAGATGACAGTGACTTCGGATGCCGGCAGTGATCTGGTGATCGATATTGCTGACTGTCCTGTTGCCGGTGTGTGGGGGTGGACCGACAGACCAGGTACCGTGACACACTGGCCGGGCGGGATACTGGTCGCATTTCCAGGTCGAAATGCAGTTAACGGCCAATTGGTGATGAAGCCGGGTGATATCAATCTTACGTTTAAGCGTTATATCGAAACGCCCATTACGTTGGTTATTGAGAATGATTATGTGACCCAGGTCGAAGGCGACGGACTCGATGCGCAGTTGATGCGTGAGTATTACGCAGCCTGGGACGATCCTGAAGCTTATGGGGTCTCCCATGTGGGCTGGGGATTGAACCCCAATGCGCGCCACGAAGCGTTGACCATGTATGACAAACATGACATCAACGGCACTGAACTGCGCGCGCTCGCAGGAAACTTTCTGTTTTCAACTGGCGCTAATGAATTTGCCAAACGATTTACGTTGGGACACTTTGATTTGCCCATGATCGGGTGCACAGTCGCCTTAGATGGGGTGCCGGTCGTTGAAAGCGGTCAGCTCGTTGGAGCGGAATCGAGTGAGTAGGGTCGACTATATCGAAACAGGATCAGGTCCCACGGTGATGTTTCTGCATGGCATCGGTGGTGGGGCCCTGGGGTTCAAGTACCAGTTGGAAGTTTTTGCCCAGGCTGGCTTTCACGCTGTCGCCTGGGACATGCCAGGGTACGGCCAGTCGGATTCGTTGCAAGACATGAATTTTCCGGTGCTGGCTGATGCTATGCTCTGGCTGGTGGATCAACTCGATGTCGACACAGTGCACGCTGTTGGCCACTCTATCGGCGGTATGGTGGTGCAGGAATTCGCCCGCCATCACCAGAACCGGCTGGCGACCCTGGTGCTGGCCCAGACTTCGCCCGCAGCGATGCGATGCATTGTGACCTTCGAGGGTCGGGATAATCTGCCCAGAATTACACTACCCACACTGGTGCTGGCGGGTGATCAGGATCGAAATGCGCCCGCGCCCATGATGGAGAAGATGGCCTCGAAGATCCCAGGCGCTGAGTATGTTTTACTCACTAACACAGGGCACCTGGCACCCATAGAGAATGCACAAGGGTTCAACAGCACTGTGCTCGAATTTGTTCAACGGCATCAGCAAGGCTTGGAGTCATAGGCATGGAAACTCGTCCGGTAGATTACCGACCTGATGCACCGATGTTCGATGCGGATGCCTGGGGACTGACCGCTCAGGAGAGTGAGCTTTCGACCGTGGCAAGAGAACTTGGCCAATCTCGTTTTGCCGAACGCGCAGCCGGTTACGATCGGGATGCATCATTTCCGACCGAGAACTATCGGGATATGCACGAGGCTGGATTGCTTGGGATATGTATACCCCAAAGCGATGGTGGGCATGGGGCATCGCTGCGATGCTATGCTCTGGCGGCAGCGGAGATTGGGCGCTACTGTGGTGCCACTGCGCTGACCTGGAACATGCATGTGAGTTCCTGCTTGTGGTCGGGCGCTTTGACAGACGACCTTGATATGGATGATGCGG
>JGI24817J26689_1000391_pt1 | contig 10728 bp, 9 predicted proteins | sample METZYME_3_300m_FD_26689 | JGI IMG/M metagenome (IMG submission 26689) | reverse complement strand
GGATCTGGTGGAACTGTTACAGGACTAGCCGAATTCTTTAAAGAAAAAAGTCCAGATTTACAAATGATTGTAGCCGACCCAGAAGGATCTATAGTGGCAGATGCAGTCACTAAAGGAAATTATAAATATGAAGGAGGGTCATGGCTTGTTGAAGGTATAGGGGAAGACTTTATACCAACAAATTTAAATTTGGATCTAGTGGATGACGCTATAACGGTTTCTGATAAAGAAGCTTTTGAAGTCCTTCAAACGTTGCTTAAAGAAGAGGGAATTTTAGCTGGATCTTCTACAGGGACTTTAATAAGCGGAGCTATCAAATGGTGCCAAAAACAAGACTCTCATAAGAAAGTTGCTACTTTTGTGTGCGATACAGGTAATAAATATTTATCTAAAGCTTTTAACAAGTCTTGGCTAAAAGACAATGAGTTAATTGAAGAGAAGGAACAAGGTAATTTATCCGATCTTATCAGTAGAAGAGCAGACAGAGGAGAAATGATCAGCATAAAACCTGGGGACACTTTAATGACGGCTTACAACAGAATGAGAGCCTCTGATGTATCTCAATTGCCCGTATTGGAAGAAGAAAAGTTAGTGGGTATAGTTGATGAAGAAGATCTTTTACTGAATGTTTATAAGGATGAAAATCTTTTCTCTAAGTCGATTGATTCAATCATGGTTAGTGATCTAGAAATCTTTGATGTCGATTCAGATGAAAATACACTTTATAAGGTCTTATCTGAAGGCAAAGTGGCAATAATATTCGAAGGGGAAATATTTTTAGGATTTATAACGAAAGTGGATTTAATCAATAGGTATAAAAGTTTATTTAAAGTAAGCTAAAAGTAATGAAAGGTAAGAAAAATACTCAAGGGTTTGCCACTAAAGCGATTCATTCTGGCCAAGAACCAGACCCAACTACTGGAGCTATCATTGGTCCTATTTACACTAGCTCAACCTATGTGCAGGCCAGTCCTGGAGAACATAAAGGTTACGATTACTCCCGTACGGCGAATCCTACTAGAAGAGCCCTTGAAATCTGTATTGCAGACTTAGAAGAAGGAGGGCAAGGATTTGCTTTTTCTTCAGGAATGGCTGCTACCGCTACAGTTTTAGAGATATTAGATTCCGGCGATCACATTATTAGTATGGATGACTTGTATGGAGGTACCTACAGGTTATTCGAGAATGTTAGAAAAAGATCTTCAGGATTAGATTTTTCTTATAGCAATCTAACTTCGTTAGATAATTTAGAGTCTTCTCTAAAACCTAACTCCAAAATGATTTGGGTCGAATCTCCCTCAAACCCTCTCCTCAAAGTTGTGGATCTGAAGAAAGTCAGTGAATTTGGCAAAAAACACAATTTAATAACGGTTTGTGATAATACCTTTTGTTCTTCTTACATCCAGAAGCCTCTCAACCTGGGTTTTGATATGGTGCTTCATTCTGCTACCAAATATCTAAACGGTCATTCCGATGTTATTGGTGGTATTGTTGTGTGTTCTGAAGAGAGAAAGGATTTATCTGAAGAAATGGCTTTTTTATCTAACTCTATAGGTTCAATAATGAGCCCTTTTGATAGTTTTTTAGTACTTAGAAGCCTTAAAACTTTAGCTGTAAGAATGGAAAGGCACTGCGAAAATGCTTTTAAGATAGCTAATTTTCTTGAAGGCCATGAAGCAATTGCAAAGATCTATTATCCAGGTTTAGCCAGTCATCCAAATCATGATGTAGCTAAAAAACAAATGAATGGATATGGAGGAATGATCACCGTGGTTTTAAAAGGTGGATTAAAAAGTGCAACTACTTTTTTAGAAAGAACCAAGTTGTTTGCATTGGCTGAAAGCTTAGGTGGTGTTGAAAGTNTGATTGAACATCCTGCAATAATGACACACGCTTCTGTTCCTTCGGATTTAAGGAAAGAATTAGGGATAGAAGAGGGATTGGTCAGACTATCAGTTGGAATTGAATCTAGTGAGGATCTTTTAGCTGATCTGGATCAGGCTCTTAATGGCCTTTAGAGGTATGCCAATTCACTGTTCTAGAAGTTTTATGGATTTGATCAGCTACTCCTAAAACCAGACTAAATAAGGCCATTCTTATCACTACACCGTTATCTGCTTGTCTGAATATAGCGAGGTTTGGGTTCTCGTAAAGATCTGAATCAAGTTCATTTGCTTCCTTTCTAGAATCCCTTGGCAAAGGGTGCATAATTACAGTGTTGGGTTCACAATTGGCTGTATATATCTCTTTATTTAAGCTCAATAACCCTTTGTATTTTTTGGCATCAGATTTATCTTTAAATCTCTCCTCTTGAATTCTAGTCATATAGATTATGTCTACTTCTGTTATGCCTTCCTCAAGATCTTCAGATTGACTTATTTTTATCCCTGCTTTTGTAAGAAGATCTATATAAGAATTAGGTAGGCTTAATTCTTTAGGGGAAATTAAGTTGATGGTGGCACCTTCGTATAGGCAAAGAATCTTGATGAGCGAGTGAACTGCTCTACCAAATTTTAAATCTCCAACCAAGGCTATCCTGAGACCGTCTACTGTTTTCTTTTTTGCTTCTAGCTCTTTTTTTATTGTATACAGATCAAGAAGGGCTTGGGTAGGGTGCTCATTGGAACCATCACCACCGTTTATAACAGGTACTCGGCTGGCTTCCGAAAAAGATCTTACTGAGTCTTCGTCAGGGTGACGCATGACAATAATGTCACTGTAACTGCTTAATACCTGAGCAGTATCTATTAAAGATTCACCTTTTATCAATGAAGAAGTCCCAACCTCGGTGGTTTCTCTTACCGCTCCTCCCAAGAGGTTAAATGCTGCTCCAAAGCTTATTCGGGTTCGAGTACTTGGTTCAAAGAACATATTTCCTAAAATTGCACCTTCCAGAACACGAGTTACTTTTTTTCTTAAAGAATAGGGTTCTAGGTCATCAGCTACAGAAAAAAGCTGGTCTATATCTGAACGATCAAATTGGTCTGTTGAGAGGATGTGACTACCGTTAAAATCCACTAAAGTTTCAACCTTTTTTTTATTCTAACATTCTTAAGAAGAATTTTCGTGTGAGATGAATATGGGTGAAGACCAAGCTCTTTCTCCTATGGGAGCAAGACAATCATCTTTCGGATTAAATTTAGAACCACTTGCGTAACATGGTACTGTTTTTATACATTCTCCTTCTTCATCCAGTACGCATCTTAAAGGGTCACCACCAACCGCTAGTGTTTCTTCTTGAATAGCTCTTACGTAGTAAACAGTTTCATTTTTATCTATGAGAAAATCAGAATCGGTAAACTGGAAGCTACAGCCCTCACCTTTGTCTTGGCATTTAAAGACCTTCCAGGGATCTTGTATAGCTGTATTTAAATTATCTAAATCCTTTGTTACATTTATCTTTACTACTTCGATTCTATCTATTTTGTTCCTTTCGTTTGTAGGGTTGTAACATTCATTTAGACAGAGTTTAGATATTTTATTTTTGTCTAAGGAAGTGTGTACATAATCAGGACAACCTGGTTTTTGCTTAAACGAGCCAATGGCTTTTACTGAAAAGTTTGGTTTAGTTGTTTTAAAGAAATTTCACTTCCCATAGGTATCTTACCCAATAAGGGATGAATGAAATCAAACCAAAGTAAAATTCTTTCCCCAGATGTGGCATAGACTTCTCGATTATAGAGCGAATCGAATAAGTAGTTTCTGTCTAAGGATTTGGCGTGCACAGCTACCAACCCACCAGTTGAATAGAAAGACGCTCCACGCTCTGGAGGTATTAGCCAAGTTAAGTTATCTTTTGCCCCCCAGGAATCACCCATAGCTTTCCTGGCAAACTCTTTATATCCAGATCCTGCTCTTGCTTTGTGATTATCTGTGGATCCTATGAGTCCTAGTTTAAAGCGATTTACTGAATTACCTGAAATAACTTTTGAAGCAAGAGCTGCCTGAGCACTCATTTTCGGCCTGTAAGTATAAGCAGGCAAGAACGCATCTTGGATTTGCCCACATTGCAACCAGTCTTCTGGCTCGGCACCTTCAATAATTCCGAATCTAGTTATGTCCGTTATTCTATTTACAAATTCTTGTTCTGCTTTTTCTTTACTATCTTCACATGAACCTTCACCTTTTAACTCACATTGTTGTCTAGCTATCTCTCCAGCTCGCCAACAACAGGGTTCGAATCCACTAGTAGGTTTTGGACATGCATTTTTTCCATTGTCAGTTTTAATAAAATGCTGAATATCTTTATAAACTTCAGAGTTACCATGACCAGAGTAGACTTCAAAAAGACGCTGTCGATCTGGATCATGCTGATTCATGTCTAGTTGAGAGCTCATAGAAGAGTTAGCAGGTGCATGTATTCCCCAAGAAGTACCATGAGGTATAACCAATGCATCTAGATTTAGTTCATCAAGCCTATCAAACAACTCTCTAGGTGTTGAAGCTTGTTCTTTACATTCACTCTGCAATATTTCTTTTTCATTTAGTTGTGAGCATGAAGGAATAGAGTAGGTTTCATTTCTGTAAGCAAGAAAGTCTAAATCTATTTTTTCTGGGGGAAAATCTGCTAATAGCATTAAAGAAGGAGTGATTCTGCTTTTTAAAATGTAATCCAAACCAGTTAGTCCAGCCCCAATAGGAACTTTAGGCAGGTTATCCATATCCCTTAATATTACGTTTTTATGACCATAGTGCTCATCTGGATTTCCCGCTTCTCCTACCATTTGAGTCCACTCCCAACCTGCAAAAGCTATAAGATCAGTGTCAGCATTTGATGAAACTACATTACAAGACCTTGTTGCCTGGATAGTCTTATCCCACATGTCCTTAGTGATTCCTTCAGCGTGATCTGTAATAGAGAAAAAATCTAATGCAGAGCAGAACCTAGCAAAGTTGCAGGCATCTGCAGGTGGATGAGCACCTTCACCTTGAAGCATAGGTAGGCTAAAAAAGAACGCGTCTTGAGAGAAAGTTGTATGAACGTGAAGGTCTCCAAAAAAAATTTGTTTTTCTTCTGTAATTTCTAAATTAATTATAGGCCTTGTTTCTTCAGAAATTTCACCGTCCTGAGGAAGTGAACCGAAGATTCCTCTTGCAGTGATGGTGTATAGAAAAACAAATAAAATAAAAAGAAAAAGGCCGTACTTAAGAAATTTCATAATCAAGGTAATCCTTTTCCTCTCACTGATATCCATTCATTCGTTGGGCTGTCCAATTCTCCAAAGTCTGTTCCTGTTTCAGCAAAGTGATAAACCATAGCCGTTCTTCTGTTGTTTGATTTATTGTCGTAAGACTTGTGCATAAGAAAACTATGAAATAAAAGTAGATCTCCTGTATTTAAGAACAAGGGCATTTCTTTTTTAAAATCATGATCTTTTATTTCAGTGTATCCGTAATTTGAACCCGGTCTGTCATCAGGTAGATGTTCATGAATAACCTCCTTATGTGATCCAGGCAAGATGACCAAACAACCATTTTCTTTTGTCGCTGCACTGGTTGCCAACCAAGCTCCGACCTGAGGGGCTCTGTCAAAGGGAAAGTAAGAAGAGTCTTGGTGCCATGGTTGACCCCATGCCCCAGGATTTTTAAAGATAAATTGACTTAAGAAACAATCAATATTCTCACCTAAGATATCCTCAACTATATTTANCAGATCATCTCTTTTTATAAACTCATTGAAGATCCCTGTTTGGTGGAGTCTAAAGACTTTAGACATTTCGTCTTCAATATTCTCTATTTTNTGTGAAGGTTTCATTTCNCTTATACCAATATGCCCNTGATCNATATAGGCATGATTNAATTCTTCCGAGTTACCTACCATGGAGCGAACTATATCAATCACCGTTTGGTTAATTTCTATGCATTTGTCTTCAGGGAAAAAATTTGGAATTAATATGAAACCTTTTTCATTCCATGATTGTTTTTGAGTTTGGGATAAATATTTGGTTTCTTCTATAAGCTTTGAAGAAATTCTTCCTTTTTGTTTGTTTATTCTGTTAGTAAATTCTTCTTTTGAAGAATTACCTTGTTCTTCCTTAGCCATTCAATGCCTCTACAAACCAATTTTATTTATTATTTAACCAACTTGGTGGTTAAAAAGCATTTTATTTGAGAAGATGCAATATTCAAATTATTTAAAAAAGGAGTATATATGGCAAGTTTTGATGAGCTAAAGGCGCAAATGGAGGGGTCTTTTGTTGCTGAAGGCGCTGCTGGGCTAGAAGCTAGTATCCAAATAAATATTGAAGGATTGACGAATTTCTTTATTGATATAAATGACGGAAATCTTAATGTAGAAGAGGGTGATCATTCCGATCCTAAACTGACACTAACTTTTGATAGCTACGAGACTATGGAATCAGTTTTTTCTGGTGATCAGGCCGCTGCTATGCAAGCTTTTATGACAGGAAAGGTAAAGTTTGATGGAGACATGACTTTGGGACAGAAACTAGGNTCNGTTTTTAAAGCCCCTGAATAAAGATTAACTTTTATACTTAACCGAACAACCGTAAGGTTTACTTACCTTGGTAGAGATTGCTTGACCATCTTGCATCTCACCTAGAGCATTTTTGACATANTTATCAGCGTCTAACAGATTTTTGGTCCAAAAGNCTGGACCACCAGCATCATCAATAGCACCTTGATANCNAAGTGCCCCTTTTTTATCGATGACATACATGTGCGGAGTTGTTTTAGCTCCATACATTTTTCCTACTCCACCCTCAGAATCAAATAAAACATGATTAGGTTGNGCATTTCTGGTCGNAGTAAGTTCATTAGCTTTGGCCGGAAGAACGTAACCCTGTGTGCCTGGTGCAGAAGAAATTATTGTTAACCAAACAACCCCCTGGTCCTTAGCTTGCTCTTGTGTGTTTTGCATATTTCCAGTTGCGTAGTGTTTGGCAACATAAGGACAATCATGATTTGTCCACTCAAGCACTACTGTTTTTCCTTCAAAGTTTGATAGAGAAATATTTTCTCCATAGGAATCCACTAACTCAAAGCNAGGTGCAGATAAGTCTGTGGATACTGAAGCAGAATTTATATTAATAAAGAATAAAAATAGTAAAGATAATAGGTATTTCATTAAACCTCCTGTGACTAGGTAATCTTAATTAATTTCGTTCAAAAAATCTAACAATAGGCTCTCAGTTAAAAGTTCTGGCAATATAGTCGGAGCACCCACTGGGGGAAATAATAGATACAAAGGCACTCCAGTTCTTCCATATCTAGCTAGTATGGAAGCTATTTCAGGATCTTTTCTTGTCCAGTCTGCTTTTAAATACACTATGTCTTTTTCACGCAATAGCTTTTTGACATTATCTTGATCAAGTGCAATTGCTTCATTTACTTTGCAGGTAATACACCAATCAGCAGTGAAGTTCACAAAAATAGCTTTCTTTTCAGATCTAAGAGAGCTGAGTTTTTGGGCNCTAAAGTTATTCACTTCATTTCTTAAATTAGAAGATTCNTCGTCTTGGTTAAGAGGTATTAACCAAATAGAAAAGATCATAAGGCCGAGTGAGAAAAGAACAGTTATTCGTCTAAGAAGTTGATCTGAACTTTGTGTTTTTTCCATAAGCCATAAAGCTAAAGCNATTAGTAAGGCTCCAACCAAGACAGNAAAAACNGATTCCATATNTACCTGTGCGCTAAGAACCCAAGCCAACCATAAAGCCGCTGCCCACATTGGGAAAGCCATGATCTGTTTAAAGGTCTGCATCCATTCACCTGGTTTTGGCAATTTAGATAAAAGCTGAGGNTAGATACTTAACATTAAATAAGGGAGTGAAAAGCCTATTCCTAAAGCTAAAAATATGACTATAGATTTTAGTCCTGGTTGCAAAAGGGCTAAGCCGACGGCAGGACCCATAAAGGGTGCAGTACAAGGAGAAGCAACTATCACAGCAAGAACACCCGTAAAAAAAGAAGACAGGAAATCAGTTCTGTTCTTAGCTAGAGACCCAAAATTTGCCAAGCTGCTGCCTAAAACAATATTACCCATAAACACTATCCCAATGGCTACAAACAGATAAATTAAAATGGATACCACCCAAGGAGATTGCAGTTGATATCCCCATCCAATTGCTTCACCTGAAGCCCTTAGAAAAATAAGAAGCCAAGATATGGCCAAAAAGGTAGTTAACACTCCTGCAGAAAAAATTAAACCATGTTGAACTAACTTTTTCTTTGATCCTTGGCTTTGTTCGATAAAACCTAGAATCTTTATGGATAAAATAGGAAATACACATGGCATGGCATTCAAGATGATCCCACCCAGGAAAGCAAAAACGATCCCAGTTAATAGTGACATGGCAAGTATCGGCGAATTAGAAGCCCCTTCTATAGGTAAGTCCAATTCATAAAATTCTTCTGTTTCATCTATTTTAAGCTTCAAAACTCCTTTTAATTTATCGGTTTCTACTCGAACTTCAGCAGGNTTAAGTTGTAGACTAAAGCTGTTGTTATTTCTTTCTAATTTTTGATCTTTGACATAACTGATCAGACCGTATTCATTTGGGAAAAAATAAGCTTCAGAGATGTTACTGGATCCTTCTTTTTCAAATTGTAAAAATATCTTTTCATTGATTTTGGTTACCCTACTCTGAGCAGGAAATTTTTTAGGAATGGTTAAAGCAATTTCTGTTAATTTTGTTGCAAATTCACTTATAGTTTTAGGGCCTTTCATTAAGATTAAATCAACTTCTCCCTCTTGAGGGATACAGATATCTTTGCAAGTTAGCCAGTTAACTTTTGCAGAAATAGTTACTGGGCTAGAAAATTGTCCAGGAGTTTTAATTTCAGTTAAAAGAAGCGCCTTATCGTCGTAGCCGAAGGTCATTAAAGGATTAACGGGTATTTTTTTTGGTCCCGGCCACAATATATCTGAAGCTTTAAATCCAGGCGGTAGGTCCCATTTGATAGTTGCTCCTTCTCCAGAATCCCCTGGATTTTTCCAATAAGTATGCCAGCCTGGAGATAACTTAAACTCAATACCGACTAACAAGGTATCTTTTGTATTTACTTGATAGCTTTCAGTTATAAGGTTAATGCTGGACTCTCCGGTATCAAAATAAGAGCCAGTAAAAGATTTAGCTGGAAAAAAACTTATTAGGAGTAGCAATGCTGCTAGCCTAACATTGCGCCCAATCGTATATAATTTTTTCATTAATAAAGCTATGACAGAAAATCTAAGCACGCATTTTAACGAAAAGGGGTTTGTAATTGCAGAGAATCTTTTGGAGTTAGCAGAAATTGAGCATTACAAGCAAGTATTGCATGATGCTATTAAAGTTCGTAAACAGTTAGATAAAAGACAACTTTCAGAAAAAACAGAATACGAAAAGTCCTTCATACAATGTCAAAATTTGTGGGAAGATTTTAAAGAACTTAGGCAATTAACTTTTGACCAGAGGATAGCTAGTACGGCAGCTAAGCTTCTTGGAGTCGACAAGTTAAGAATCTGGCATGATCAGGCTCTTATCAAGGAAAGAGGAGGCAGGGAAACAGACACTCATCATGATCAACCTTACTGGCCTATAAAAGAAACTAATACCATAACTGCCTGGATTCCGATGGTTCCTATTAATAAAGATAACGGGCATATGGGTTTTTTCCCGGTTCTCATAAAATCAAGGAGAAAAGATTTATTAATATATTTAAAGGTAAAGTGGAGCAAGAAGAATTGGATGAGTTGCCTCAACTTAAAGGGCTAAGTCCTGAGTATGTAGATCTAAAACCAGGCGATGTTTCCTTCCACCATGGACTCACTTTTCACAATGCCAGACCCAATAAAAGTGCAGACGATAGGCCGGTATTTACTATTATCTATTTTGCTGATGGTTCCACCAGAGGCAGTGATCAATTTCATTTCAGTGTGGATAGGGCATCTATTGGTGTAGGTGAAAAGATAGAAAGCGATGTGACACCACTAGCTTTTCCAATTCAAAAACCTCCAAATAGACCAAAGGAACCAATTTCAGATGAATTTATATTTCCCAAGTCCCTGGGGTTACTTCCTAGCGATTAACCTTGTTGGGGTTTAAAGGTTTTGTCTAAATGGGGCTTAACCAGATCTTTCCAAATACGGTAGCCATTTTCATTCATTCATGTGAAGACCATCCTCTACAAATAAACTTGGGTTGGCTTTTCCATCTTCTAAAAGCATTTCATCCCATACATCTATGTAGATTAGGTTTTTCTCATTTTCGGCAAGTTCTGCAATTAAGTTATTCATAAATAATTGTTTATCTCGCAGATGATATCTAGCAATGCTGGGTTTTATGCCTATCACAAATATCTTTGTGCTCGGCAGAGTCACTTTTACTTTCTTAAAAAAAATAAGAAAATCATTAAAAACTTCATCTGTAAATTTTAGTGCGGCTAAATCATTGGTACCGCAGAAGAAAACTATTCCTTTAGGTTCATAGGGACTAACAACTTCAGAAAAATGATTATTTATATGCGCAATATGCGCGCCTCCAAACCCTCTGTTTAAAACTTCATGAGGAAACATGTCTTCTTTCAAAGTCTTCCAATACACAATGCTAGAACTGCCTATAAATAGGATGGAGTTTTTCTTAGGAAAGTTTTGCAAATCAACTTTCTTAAATTCTTCTATGGTAGTTTGATAAAAATTAGGTTCACTCCACTTGGATAGATAAATGGCCCATTTTTTTATCTCCACTTCAGTCATAGTCTGATTGGTGGCTTTTAATTCTTGGCGAA
>JGI24817J26689_1000390_pt1 | contig 10745 bp, 7 predicted proteins | sample METZYME_3_300m_FD_26689 | JGI IMG/M metagenome (IMG submission 26689) | reverse complement strand
TTCTTTGATCAGTAACACTGCGTTAATACCCATCTTCAAACACAGTTGAACATCCTCTTCGTGAATCCGAATCGCCTCTTCTTCCAGATGTCTGTATAAGGCTTTCGAATCATCTCCGGAAAAAGTTTTAGCACTTTTCAGCATGCGATTAAGTGCCCATTTTAAATTGACTGCAGTGGGACGGGCACTGTCAAGATACTCTGCTTTGACTTCTATTTCCTGCAAAAGCTCTTTTTTATTCAATGCTGTTTGTTCCCGAATTGCGACAAGTAATCCGTATGCTCCTGCCACACCGATAGCCGGTGCACCACGAACTTTAGCTGCTTGATGGAGTCCCAAACCTGTTCCACTGATTCCTGTTTTTCTTCAATTACCTCAATTGGCAACTTTGTTTGATCAAGTAAATAGAGTTCACCTGCATTCCAGCGAATGGTTTGTGGAAGTGATGTCATGGTTGTTATTAAATTAGTTTGATGTTGTTGATAAATATTCATTCCAGCGTATTATAACAACACAACCTCCAATATAGCTCAATTCAAAATTCGAATAATGACGTTCGGCAGAAAAACTTTTGATCTGCAGTTGAACCCAATCATTCGGGTGTTAAGCTTGTTGTTTATTGATCAAAAGTATATAATTTTCATAGTAATACACTTAGGTTTGGGAAAAATATTTTCAAAAGATAAAGAGTCTTTGTACAATTTTAATTTTTAATCAGTTCAAATATTTCATGGACGACAGACGAATAAAAACAAAAATAATTTGTACAATTGGTCCCGAAACGGAATCCTTCGAAATGCTCCAACGAATGGCTGGAGCAGGAATGAATATCGCTCGACTCAATATGTCTCATGGAGATCATGACTGGCATAAACATGTAATCAAGCTCATCAAAACCCTCAACCGTCAGGTAAAATTTCCCATTGCAATTTTGTTAGATACTCAGGGACCGGAAATCAGGACCGGCCATCTTGCCTCTGATTTGGATTTAAAAAAAGGATCTGTGATTTCGATTGTAGTTCGAGGAGAAAGTGAAGTTGAGGAAACATCCATCCATGTTGACTATGACGATTTGATCAGCTCTGTCCATGCAGGCGATAAAATCACAGTTGATAATGGTTTGATAAACTTGGAAGTANTGGAAAAACATGAACNAATGATGCNTTGCCGTGTACTTGACGGAGGTGTTCTCAAGAGTAAAAGTCATGTCAATCTTCCGGGANTTAGAGTTAATCTTCCTGCTATCACTCAAAAGGATCGCCGGGATATATTATTTGGTATTGAACACGACGTTGATTACATCGCCCTTTCATTTGTTCGGGAGGCTTCAGACATTCATCAGTTAAAAGAACTACTTGGCGATAAAGTTGGAAAAATCAAAGTCATTGCAAAAATTGAAGATCAGGAAGGGGTTTCGAATGTCAATGAAATCATTGCTGAAGTCGATGGAGTAATGGTCGCCCGCGGTGACCTGGGAATTGAAATTCCAATCCACACAGTACCAACTGTACAGCGAAAAATCGTACGATCTTGTTCTGAGCAGGGGAAGAGAGTGATCGTGGCTACGCATTTACTCGAATCAATGATCTCAAATCCAATACCCACACGTGCTGAAGTGACAGATGTGGCCAATGCGGTTTACGAAGAGGTAGATGCGGTCATGTTATCCGGTGAAACTACAATCGGTAAATATCCTCTCCGTTGTATAGATCAGTTGGTCAATATTGCAGAAAATGTTGAAAAACATCCGGGTTTGCGTTTTGTTGACAAACTTAATACTGACAGTGATAAACAGAAATTGTCGCTGGCTGCAGTGGAGTTAGCTCAATCTTTAGATGCACGCTGCATAGTTGTGATTACACGACGTGGTGTGATGGCCGATTTAGTTTGTAATTGCCGTCCGGTTTATAGTGACATTTATGCCTTCACAAACGTCAGCCAGGCACGTAGAACAATGGTGATGGGACGTGGAATCCGACCTTTCAGGATAGCCTTCAGTCAGGACCCGGAGAAAACTCTGCAAACTGCTTTTAACGTACTAAAGGAGAGGGAAGGTTTTCAGTCTGAAGAAAAAGTGGTAGTAATTTCTGATGTACTTGCAGGCTCAGGAAAAATCGATGCAATTCAAATTCGTCACCTGCCTTAAGAAAATAAACTTTAGATGACTTGTCCTGTACGAGTAATCAATTGAATGTTTCTCATACTGAATTGTTAAACCCGCTCGACAACTGTCGCAATTCCTTGCCCGAGACCAATACACATTGTTGCAACTCCCAATGTCGAATCCTGTTCACACATTTCGTGCAGAAGAGTTCCTAGAATGCGGGTGCCTGAACAGCCGAGAGGATGGCCCAGCGCAATTGCTCCACCATTCAAATTAACTTTTTCATCCATCATACTGTCGATTTTCAGATCCCGTAAGACGGGCAAAGACTGTGCTGCAAACGCTTCATTCAATTCAAACAAATCAATGTCTCCAATTACCAGGTCGCCCCGCTTCAGCGCTTTTTTTACTGCCGGAACAGGGCCATAACCCATAATCGCAGGGTCTACACCGGCAGTAGCCATAGCTTTGACTTTTGCAAATGGTTTCAAACCAAGATCCTTTGCTTTCTCGGCGGACATCATTAAGACAGCAGAAGCACCATCAGATATTGCAGAGGAATTGCCTGCAGTGACTGTTCCTGAAACCGGATTAAAAACCGGACGTAATGCTGCAAGTCCTTCCATACTGGCATCATGACGGATTACTTCATCATCCGTGCAGAGCATTAGTTTACCTTCTTCATCATGCCCCTCTATTGGAACAATTTCCTTTTCAAAACGTTTGGATTTTGTAGCCTGTGACGCATTTTTATGTGAACGCAAAGCAAATGAATCTTGATCTTCGCGAGATATTTTATGCTGAATTGACAGCATTTCAGCCGTCAAACCCATCATTCCGGATGCCTTCGCAGAAAATTTACTAATGTGTGGATTTGGATCCAAACCATGATCCATCGGAACATGACCCATGTGTTCCACCCCTCCGCAGAAAAACACATCTCCCTGCTCACACATAATTGACATTGCTGCAGTATGAACTGCAGTCATAGAAGATCCACACAAACGATTAACGGTCTGAGCAGAACAAGTATGCGGCAGTGATGTCATCAACGAAGCAAATCGGGCTATATTAAAACCCTGTTCTTTAGTCTGGTTAACGCAGCCCCAGATTACATCTTCCACATCCTCCGGATTCAGTTCCGGATAACGGTTCAACAATTCATTAATCAGTGCTGCCGACAAATTTTCAGCACGGATATTCCGGAACATTCCTCCTTTTGAACGTCCCATTGGTGTACGAACGGCATCTATAAATACGGCTTCCTGCATAACTACCTTTTCAATTTAAAATGTGATGGAACAAACAATTCTAGATAAGAAACAAATGCTCGTCTAATTCTAACACTACTTTGTTCTGAACTGTAAAATTAATTAATGATTTTTTGAGCATTATAACTGCTCACTTAACAGGGTGAAACAACTGTCCTTCCTGGGCCATTTTTCTGATTTGCTCAGTCGGCTCAAAAACTTTGCCTAATGCATTATGCTTTTCTGCACGTTGAATTATTTCATTTAAGCCCACATTGTCAGCCCAGCGAAAGATTCCACCTCGAAATGGAGGAAAACCTAAGCCGTAAATCAGCCCCATGTCAACTTCCATCGGAGTCTCGACAATATTATCTTCCAGACAACGGGAGCTTTCCATCAACATTGGAAGCATCATTCTGTCTATTATTTCGGCGTCACTGATGCTATCATCACTGCCTACGCCCAAATCCTGGAGAAAATCAGCTACTCCCGGGGTTGCTTCTTTTTTCGGCCTGCCCTTTTTGTCTTTGCTGTGGATATAAAAACCATTTTCGTTTTTTTGACCATACCATTTTTTCTCATACATTTTCGAAATAATAGTCGGTACATCCTGACTCATACGATCAGGGAATCCTTCAGCCATCACNNCNCCNGCATGAAAAGCGGTGTCAATACCTACCACGTCCAGTAAAAAAGCAGGTCCCATCGGCCAGCCAAATTTTTCCATCACTTTGTCAATGCGTNCAAAATCAACTCCGTCATTAACTAAACCTGAGAATCCTGCAAAATATGGAAATAACACTCTATTAATAAGAAAGCCAGGACAATCATTGACCACAATCGGACTTTTTCCCATTGCGGCAGCATAAGCGACAGTTGCAGCAATAGTCAACTCACTGCTCTTTTCTCCACGAATTACTTCAACCAGTGGCATCCGGTGGACAGGATTGAAAAAGTGCATTCCACAAAACTGTTCCGGACGCTTCAAACCTTGGGCCAGTTTTGTGATTGAAATGGTGGAGGTATTAGAAGTTAAAATCGCGTTTTCTCTGAGTAAAGATTCGGTTTCGGCCAAGACAATTTTTTTGACGCTTTCTTTTTCAACCACAGCTTCAACCACCAAATCCGCGTCTTTTAAATTTTCATAAGACAGCGTCGGCGTGATTCCGGTTAAAACCTGGGCCATTTTTTTCGGTTCCATGCGGCCACGATCCACACGTTTCTGCATAATTTTTGTAGCTTCACTCATGCCTAAATCGAGTTGCGCTTGCGCAATATCTTTCATAGCAATCGGAATGCCTCTGTATGACGATTGATAAGCCACCCCGCCGCCCATAATACCTGCTCCGAGAACTGCCGCCCTTTTTACCGGTCCAGCTTGCTTTGCAGATTGTTTTGCTTTTTTCTTGAGCAGTTGGTCACCTAAAAACAAACCGATTAAAGCCGTTGCTTCCTTTGACTTGGCAAGTTCAGCAAAGCCTTCAGCCTCAATCTCCAAAGCCCCTTCCAAAGTAAACCTTGCGCTAGCCTGCATAACTCCGACAATGGTCAATGGAGCCGGATAATTCGGTCCAGCCTTTCCGGCAATGAAAGCCCGTGCAGTTTCAAAGGTCATCATTGCCTCATTTTCATTCAGTTTTAACGCCTCAAGTTTTTCCGCACGTTTTGCCTGCCAGTCCAATTCACCTCCGATTGCCCTGGTCAGCAGATCCAAAGCTGCGTCCCTCAATATTTCAGGTTCAACAACAGCATCGACTGCACCTATTTGCAGTGCTTTTTCAGGCTTATTCTCTGTCCCTCCGGCAATCCATTCCAGTGCGTTGTCTGCACCAACTAGACGCGGCAGACGAGATGTGCCTCCAAATCCTGGCAGCAAACCAAGCTTCACTTCCGGAAGCCCAACTATGGCTTTTGTTGAAGCCACCCTGTATGTACAGGCCAGACCAAACTCAAAACCTCCTCCCAGCGCATAACCGTTGATGGCACAAACACTTGGGAAATGCAGGTTCTCCAAATCCGTAAAAACCTGTTGGGCATCCCTAACCCACTGAACCAACTCGTCCTGTGGAACTTGAAAACCTTTTAGAAATTCTGTAATATCGGCTCCAACAATGAAAACACCCTTCCCGCTGGAGACCAGGAGGCCACTGACTGATTTATCAGCTTCCAACTCTTTGACTACTTCACTAAGTTCTGAAAGAGAGTTTTGATCAAATTTATTGACCGATTCTCCCTGTGCATCAAATGTCAACTCTACAATATTATTTCCCAGAGTACGGCACTGTATAGCCTGGCCTTTATATTCCATAATTTCCTTATTAAAACAGTAGGGCGGTTTTACATGTCCGCCTCATTTCAAAAAACAATTTCTAACGCATCGAAGTTTTGCTTTCTGCCTCCTGCAAGCAAAGCTTCAAATTGTGGAATTATTGCCTCAACAAAATAACGTGTTGTTTTAAGTTTGTTTGCATAAAAAAGCGCGTCTTCATTCTCTTTCAAAAAACTTAAATCAGCAAGGTCACCGACTCCATTTTCAGTTTTTATTTGTCCCAATTTTTCTGTGGCCACGACGGCTTGCTGCAACAAGAGCCAACCTGCTGAAATTGAGGAAATATACATCAAAAACGGAGTTGCATAAAGTGCAACACCTTCCATACCCCTTGTTTTCAGTACTTCTTGTGAGCCCAAAGATGTTTCATAAAGTGTTTCACAGTGCCCCTCAAATGTTTTGAATATTTCACTAAGTTCCGGATGTTCCCTGTGTTTTTCAATCGACTGACTAAACTGTTCCATCAATTGCTGAAAAAGAATTCCGTCATTCTGTATCATTTTCCGCCCCACCAGGTCCAGGGCTTGAATATCAGTCGTTCCTTCGTAAATAGGCGCAATACGGGCATCGCGAAAAAGTTGTTCCATAGGAAAATCTTTGGTGTATCCAACACCACCAAGTACTTGAATTCCGACTTGAACTACATCCAGACCAACCTCTGTACACCAGCCTTTGCACATCGGTGTCAGCAAATCCACCATGTTTTGTGCTTTTTGCCGTTCTTCATCTGTTTTTGCAATTAGTTCCAAGTCCAATTGAAAAACAGTATAATAGAGCAAAGCACGCATAGCTTCGACTTTGGCCTTCATATTGATCAAATTGAGTCGTACCGCAGGATGTTCGACAATCGTAACACGAGGTGCTTCCGAATCACGAATTTTTGAAATATTTGCGCCCTGCACACGCTCGTATGCGTAAGTTTTAGCGTTTTCATATGCAGCACCTGCCAGAGACAAACCTATCAATCCGGTAAATATACGTGCCCCATTCATCATCATGAACATTGAGGAAATTCCCTTGCCTTCTTCTCCAATAATCCAACCCAGGCAATCCCCGTTTTCTCCAAAATTCAAAACTGCAGTGGGGCTGGCATGGATTCCCAATTTATCTTCAATGGAGGCAACAGTGACATCGTTCCAGTCTCCAAGCGAACCATCATCATTCACACGTGTGTGAGGAACTACGAACAGGCTCAAACCTTTCGTTCCATCCGGAGCACCTTTGACTCTAGCCAGTACTGCGTGAATCACGTTTTCACCCAAATCACTGTCACCTGAAGAAATCCAGCACTTGGAGCCTTTGATCTTGTAAACTCCGTCTTCGACTGATTCGGCACTAGTCGTACCTGCTCCGACATCCGAACCGGCCTGAGGTTCACTCAAGCACATGGTCCCCGTAAACTTACCTTGATACATTTTAGCTACATACTTTTGTTTCAGAGAGTCAGAACCATAGGTCTCAATCAGATCAGCGGCTCCGGTAGTCAGTCCAAAAAACATGCTCAGCCCAAGATTTGCTCCGTTCATTGCCTCATTGACAATTAATACGAGTGTTGCAGGAGCACCCATTCCGCCATATTCCTGAGACACTCCCATCGAAGCCCATCCAAGTTCATAAGATTGTTGATAAGGTTCATGCAGGCATTTTGGCACTTTTACGCGGCCGTCTTCGATTCTGCACCCTTCACGATCACTTTCAGAACGTGTTGGTGAAACCACATCAATCGCAAAACGGATACCTTCCTGAACCATCAAGTCAAGCGTATCTTGATCAAATTCAGCAAATTTTTCTGACTCGCTGAGTTGACCAATTTTAAGCCATTCCTGTGCGGCGAAACGAATATCACGCTGATCAAGAGTTAATTCAGTACTGCTCATTTTATTTTAGAGATATTGCAGATAACAATTAATGGTTTTACAGTTTAAAAAATTAATCTTATGACTGCATGCATTTAAATTACCTTAATTAGTGTGGAGAAGAAAGACTTTTCCGGAAAGATTGGATTTGGAAAAACAAACCTATTTGCATAGTATTTGACGATCAAAGTATTAGGGATACTTTTACTATTTGGGACAGTTTGTGCAAAAGTTATAAATGTGATCTTTTTTATATAAATTAAAGGAGATAGCAAAACCGGAATAAACGTAGTTTCAGTTTTTATTAGAAAGACTTTTCAATGTCCCTTAGTTCTATTGTACATTCCGCCAGGCGAAAACCCAGATCTTTAAAACATCAATTTCGCTGGAAACTGGTGCCTCGATTCATATGGCAGTCTATGCAGTCTTTTCGCATAACATTACTGGTTTGGGGTCTGGTAACAATTGGGTGTATTTTTTATCTTTCACAATGGATGAATTACCGTCAAGTTGCACACCGCATTGATTCGCTGGAAACAAAGCATTCAAAAATGTTTTACCAGTTAGAATTGCTGGAAGTAGAAACCAGCTATCTTACACGTCCGCAGCGACTGGAAGCTCTGGCGGGAAAAACAATGCTTATGGCCTCTCCGGACACAGTACAGTATCAACTTTCCTGGGTTGATGTAAGCAGCAGCGCTGAATAAGACTAATATGAATCATTCTCCGCATTTTCAACTCTACAGTTTCAAAACACGTCTCCTCACAGTACTTGCATTTTTTGGTATTTGTTTTCTTGCAGTTTTGGGCAGAGTCTTTTTTTTGCAGATTCTAAAAGCAGATTATTATATTCAAAAAGCAAAGTCTCAACATGAACGTACGGTAACACTGGAACCACATCGTGGCAGAATATTGGACAAAAACGGGCGTATATTAGCAGTTTCAATTCAACTAAAATCGCTTTTTGCAAAACCCACACAGATAGAATCACCTGCACAAGCTGCCAGACTGCTTACTCCCATTCTAAAAATTCCTTACCATAAACTACTGAATGATCTTAAATCTAAACGTAATTTTATCTGGATCAAACGCAAATTACCTCCGGAACAGGCTAAACTGGTACAAAAGCTGAGTTTGAACGGAATTGGTTTTATCGAGGAGTTCCGTCGATTTTATCCTAATGGAAATTTTGCCGGACAACTTATAGGATACTCCGGAATTGATACCCAGGGTTTGGAAGGGATTGAGAGCAAATACGAACCTTTACTTGCCGGAAAACCGGCGGTATATGTTGTGGAAAAAGAAGGTATGTTCCGTACAGTACCACTTTCCAACATTCCAAAAAAAATACCAGATCAATATTCTATTCAACTGACAATAGACAGTACTATTCAGCATTTTGCAGAAAAAGCCCTGCGGGAAGGAGTGGTGAAATCACAAGCCGATCGGGGAACTGTCGTGGCACTTCATTCCAAAACTGGAGCCATTCTGGCTATGGCATCTTATCCAGAGTTTGATCCAAACCGTTATCAGAACTACAGCCGAGCACATCATCTGAATCAAGCTGTTACTTTGGGATATGAGCCCGGTTCCACTTTTAAGATGATTACAATTGCTGCAGGCCTGAGTGAGGGGCTTATATCACCTGATCAAGAATTTTTCTGTGAAAATGGTGAATACAAGATAGGCATTAACTTGATCCGTGACTCGTCACCGCATGGTGTAATGACACTTCAGCAGGTATTAAAAAAATCTTCAAATATATGCGCAGCAAAAATTGGTATGAGTATGCCACCGACACGTTTTCATGAATACATCATGCGCTTCGGTTTTGGTCGTCGTCCAAACTCCGGCATTGCAGCAGAGGCTACCGGAAGAGTTATTTCTCCAAAAAAATGGCAGACAATCGATCATGCAAATATTTCTTTTGGACAAGCTATTCTTGTTTCACCTTTGCAAATGGTGAGTGCAGCAAATGTTTTTGCAAACGAAGGAAATGGGTACCACCTTTCATTGTGGAGTATGCCGTTGATAAAAAGGGAAATAAATTACAGGAAATAAAAGATGTAGAAGGTAAAGTGAGTCACAAGTTTGGTATAGGAGTCCGCAGTCCTGTGGTCGAAGGCTCTGTTGCGGAACTAGTCAGAAAGTATCTAATTTCTGTGACACAAAAAGGAGGTACTGCTCAAAGAGCTGCAATCTTGGGTTACCAAGTTGCAGGAAAAACAGGTACGAGCCAAATCTATGATCAACAGCTTGGAAGATATTCCAAAACACGCTACATAGCTTCATTTGTAGGATTCGCTCCTGCTTCTGACCCTTTGGTAACAGTACTCGTTGTCGTTGAACAACCGCGAACTTCAATTTATGGTGGAACTATTGCTGCACCTATTTTCAAAGAAATTGTTCAACGAACACTTTTATTTAAAGATGTATTACCATTTCCGGAAGATAATTCAGAAGGAACCACCGCCCTGTTAGAGACGGCTGTTATGCAGTAATAAAGGACTACCTCTGTCAGAAAAAAATTTGAAAGTGATAATGATAGACACCACTCCGGATTTTAGATATTGTGGTTGTTTCAGGAACCGTTTGGGCTACCGTACCAGTACCAGTAGTNTTATCTTGATNATGTATGAAATTTTCACGTAGACTGTAAATTAATTTTAGATATGATATTTTTATTATTTACGACAATGTAACNGATATTATTACTTTGATTGTGTTGTAAAAAGGTAGGATTTGCAGTTTTAGTTGGAACTGGTGCAGGGTTTCTTGGTTGCCCTTTTCGTTAGTATTCCAAAAAAAGAAAAGAGATGATGCATTCTGCATTGGAAAAACTGAGCACCTCTTATTTTGTCAGGTTCACCAAAATCATTAATACTTTTATATTAATGATATACCAAGTGTGACTAGCGCTGATCGTTTCTTTATTATAATCATCATTATAATCATCACAAAAAGAATCGAATAATTCCATTTATGATAATTCTAAGAAAATTATTTATTTTAATTTTCCCCTGTTTATTTGCAGGATTCTTCCAAGTCCATGCAGAAGAAACAAATTGTTATGTGACTGTTTACATAAAAGAAAAACAAAAAGTAGTCTCTGAATCGAGTGAAGAAAGACTGGTTGAAGTCGAAATTGATATGAGATACCAGAGCAATATTCAAAAAAACTGGAATAGCATCGCAAAGGAGCTGGG
>JGI24817J26689_1000386_pt1 | contig 10774 bp, 6 predicted proteins | sample METZYME_3_300m_FD_26689 | JGI IMG/M metagenome (IMG submission 26689) | reverse complement strand
TTTCAACCCACGTCGGACCCCACTCAACATCTACGACCTCAAGCGGGGCCATCGGTGGGCAGGCCTCGAACGGGATCCAGCCCATGTCGAGGCCGCCCTGGTTCTGGTTGGTCTCAAGGTGGACCTCGACCCATCGAGTGAAGTCCTTCCCATAGACCTCGAACGACTTGCCCGTCCAAGTTCCACCGGCGAACCCGGTGACCTTTCTCGTAGGGATTCCTGCGAGCCTGAGCATCACCGAGAACACAGTGGTGAACTCGTCGCAACTNCCCTCCTGTGTCGTGTTGATTATCCAGTGGGCGATATCACTGTCTTCATCTAGTCCGTCCATCCTCCCTGAGCCGTCGTAGTTCAAAGTGAAACTGGTGGTGGAGTTTCCGTTAATCAGGTAGTCCTGAATCGCCAGCACCTTTTCCCAAGCAGTGAAAGCCCCGGACTCATTAATCACGGTATTAGTGACGGCGTCCACATATTCGACGTCCTTGGGTGAAACTAAGGCCAGATTAGAGAAATCGACGATATCGTAGGCGTAGCTGCTGCCCGAGAACGAGGTGGAATTGGCTATGATTTCCGGACCAAAGAAGACTTGTGGCGCGGTTACGAACAGCGTGTCGACGGTGGATTGATCAATCAGTATGTCACGAGTGAAGTTTGAGAAGTTTAGACCTGCGTTGTTGTCCAGCCAACTGGTGAAGTTGACGGCGTTGTAAGGGGCTATCAGCTCGTAGTCCGGGCCCATCACGCCGTCGTCGTAGTACTGGATGGTCCATCCCAACACCTCCGAGGAGTTCCAGAAGCTCGAGTCAGCGACGCCCTGCGTGGTTGACCACTCAGGGAACATCTGGGTGTATCCAACAAGAGTTGTGTTGACCCCCCATGACACCCCTGTGTAGTAGTCGTAGGTGTGCCATCTCAGTAGTGCCTCTGGGTCGGGTCTACACCAGCCGAGGTGTTCTCGGCGACGAAGTAGAGCATGTTGTCATCGATGTCGTCTGTGGGGTCCCACGGGTTACCCTCGGCGTCGATACAGCCGAGATCCCAGTACTCAGGTGCGCACTCCTGTCCATCCGGCACGCCACCGCCATCAGTGTCCGGATCCCTCCAGTCGGTACCGATCTGTTGCTCTATGGTATCGGGTATGCCGTCGCCATCAGTGTCAACTGGATTCAGGTCGTCGGCGGAGTTGTTCTGTGGATTAGTCCCATCGAGGTACTCCTGACCATCGGCTACGCCGCCGTTGTCGGTGTCGGTGACGTTCCACATGGTGTAGTAGGTGTCCAGAGTACCATTGCCCCCAATCCCGTATATCAGCGGGCATCCGGTGGTGTTCTCGAAGTAGTTGTTGAGGCCGTCCTCATCAGTGTCCAGCAGGTTGTCGCAAGCGATGCTGGGGTCGGTCTGATTGAGTATCTCGTTCAGATCGTCGACTCCGTCTCCATCAGTGTCGGTCATGTTGGGCAGCGACAGGTATCCCCAGGTCCCGAGTCCCTCCTCCCAGTCCGCCAGGCCGTCGCCATCGGTGTCGTAGTAGTCGTCGTCGCAGTGCGGCTCGTTTATCGCGCCCACAGTGGCGTTCCAGCACCACGAGAAGTTGAGGAATACCACGGTCGTTGCATCACTCGGTTTGTCGGTGTCGACATTGCGTAAGGAGTCGGATATGATAGATTGATACCTGAAGCCGGTAAGACTACCGTTCAAGGAGACGTAGTAGGCCATTGCAGCGCCTTGTTGTCTCCAGTCTTCGGGGGTGGGGTCCAATCCTGTGGTTGAATTCAGAGTGAGGACCGAGTTCGTTGAATCCCATGCGGTAATCTGCTTGACTATCTGTTCGGTAGAGACGCAGGGGTCGCTGAAATGTCCCATAGAACGCTCGTCGCCATCACTGATTCCTCCCCGGTCGGTGTCGGAGACGTTCCACAGTGTGCAGGTCATGTTCTCCTCCCAGTTGTCTATGCCGTCGTTGTCCATGTCGCCGGCGTCCTCGATACGAGTCGGGTCGGTCTCTCCCGGGTCGACCATCCCATTGCCGTTGACGTCCTCCTCGCCGTCGTCGAACTGGTCGCCGTCGGTGTTGTTGTTGCGCGGATCGGTGGCTTGGGGCGGATCACCGTACGCGCCGTTGACCTCGACACCGTCTGAGATGCCGTCGCCGTCGGTGTCGACTGCGGTCGGGTCGGTCAGCAGTATGAAGGCCTCGTACGAGTCGTTCAGACCGTCTCCGTCAGTGTCGTTGTTGTTGGGATCGGTCTGGGTGATACTGTCGACCTCGGCAGTGAAGATGACGCAACCTCCCGGCCCGAGGCCGAGGATTGGGTTGCATGGCGACTCGGTGGCAGTCATGTTGAACGGACCGGGCCTGAAATACTGGGTCGGTGGGTTGGTGGAGCCGTTGCGAGTCCCCCAAGCCGGGTTGACGTACTCCCAGAGATTGCCGAAGCCGTCGCCATCTGGATCACCGTTGGGACCGTCCATGTTGGAGTTAGAGGTCGGGTCGAGGTTGTTGGCGACCTCCCATCCGTCGGGCATGCCATCACCGTCGGTGTCCCAGCCGTCCGGGTCTTCGTCAATGGCGCCGTCGCCGTCGTCATCATCACTGCTACAATCGGCATCACCGTCGCCGTCGTTGTCGAAGGTGTCGACCAGCCCGTCCTTGTCATTGTCCATCCCGTCGTTGCATATGTTGCCCATCGGATCCTCGTCCGCGCCGTCTGAGCCAGTGCCCTGAATAATCTGCATGGCGCTCTCCTCGTCCCAGTTCCTCGTGGGCACGGTGCCGTTCCACCACACTCCGTTATCCAACTCGGATGGGGTCGAGGGTGAGTCCCATCCTGCGGGAATCCCGTACTGGTACTCGTTGAGATTAGTGAAGGCATCACCATCTGGGTCTCCGGTGGAACCGTTATCTCCCGTCGCAGAGAGTGGGTCCAAGCCGTACTGCCACTCCCATCCGTCGGGCAGCCCGTCGTTGTCGGAGTCCCAATCCTGAGGCTGGGTGTTGATGTAGAACTCAAGCCCGTAGGTCAGGCCATCCCCATCCGCATCGGTGGAGGCTTTGGCCTCCCAAACTCCGAACTCGAAGGCGGCGTACGAGGACAGTAGCAGCAAGGCGCTGAACAGCAAAGCGGAGCGGCGCTTGCGCGCCGTCGCAGAGCGCATTGACATAGCAGAAACCGCATTCATGCTGACACCTTCTGCTGCCTACGGCAGAAAGTACGGGTCTTAAGACGAATGGAGCGCCGTTCGGACGCCGATTCACATAGGCTCAGACGAGTTCGATCTCATCGTCCTCGTAATCGTCCGACTCCTCTTCCTCAATCGAGGTGACAGGAGCAGGAAGATCGGAGTCTTCGTCCTCATCTTCCTCATCCTCATCGCCCCCTCCGAGAGACTCGAGGTAAGCGAGGTGGGCTGTCCACCTACGTCGGTTCATCCTACTCTGGACACCAGCGAAAAGGAGCAGTATGCCGACTAGGCCGATGACCATTGTCGAGAGGCGTGGATGGGTTAACTCGTTGATTAGGATATCCAACAGAGAGGAGATTCCCACAGTCATGGTCACGGTGGTCGTGGCGGTGTACTCTTCCGGCCAACTCTGCTCGGTGTCGAAAGGGGTGGCAGTAATCTGCACTGAGACCTGCTCGCCGTTGTTGGCCGAATCGGGGACAGTGACCTCGAGGTTGAAGGTCGCCTCTTCGAAGGCCTCGAGCTCAATCAGAGGCGAGCCCGATGGTCCTTCGATGTCAACGCTCCAACCGGACACCTCAACCTCGGCGTCGAGCAGTACGGTGAGGGGGCCATTGCCGTTGTTCTTGACCTTGAGCTGTATGGAGTAGGCCTCGCCAGGTAGTAGTTCGTAGTTGGGAGAGACCTGCACGATCTGAAGTTCGGGTTCACCGGCCTCCACCTCGAACACCATTGGCAAATCGAAGTACCTCGGATCGTCATCGTCGACGTCCTCGATTATACGCAGATAGACAGTGTGGTTGCCGGCGATAACCTGGCTGGTCAGAGTCACGGTGACGAAAACCTCGGTGAAGTCACCGGGACCAAGGGATACTCTCGGGACAGCGTCGCCGTCTTCATCCAGTATCATGAACTGCCACTGCCCGTAGGCGGGATCCCGATCGGTGTTCTCTTCAAGGGCGGCCGGGTTCTGTATCCTCCACCAACTGGCCGATTCGCCGCTGGTCATGCTGTTGGTGATTCTCACTCTCAAATCGACAACGGCGATACTCGAGCCGGGCGAGCACAGGGACACGCGGATGTGGCCGAGCGGAGAGCCGTCGCAGTCCTGCGAGACCTCGGCGTGGATTCCGAAGGTCCTCTGAATAGTGAATATCACAGTGGTTCGCAGAGATGAGTTTCCATTGCTGATGACCTCGACCTCTATCTCGCCGATGTCCGGATCATCTCGGTCCGACGAAGGTTTGACGTTGAACAACAGCACCTGTGTCGAGTGGCGCTCTAGAATGGCGGTGTGGAAGGTACCGTCTCCCTCGTCCTCGAGTATCCTCTCGCCGGTGTCGTTGTCGTATATCTGGATGATTGACTTGGCCCTTTGCAGAACGTCAACACGGAAGGTGTCGGCATCGAAGCCGGTGTTGAAGATCTCGAGGAGGAACGGAGTGAACTCCTCGTACTCGACATACCTCGGAACCGTCTGGTCGAAGTCGTCCGGACGGGTCGAGTTCGCGATTTGCACATCGTGCTCCTCGTTCCAGATTGAGACCTCAGGGGGCTGGTACACATCGATCTTCTCGAGGTCGAGCTGCAGGATGTCCTGATCCACTACCTGCAGCACGCTGTCGACCTCAGCCTCGGCGACAGCCCTGATCTCAATGCCCTCCGGGGTCCCTGTCAGGTCATCAGGGGCTGTCAGGGTGAGAATTGGGTTTAGGATGTCACCTCCTGCATCGAGGGTGTAGCCTCCGGGTGAGTCGAACTCGAGAATCCACGAACTGCCTAGGTTGGTCAGCACCTCCAACTCAATCTCCATCGACTTGGTGGAGTCCCCCTTGTGGACCAGTTGCAGCGGAATGGCAGTCGTCTCACCGGGTGCGATGTACTCGGTCAGCTTGTTCAACCGGTGGTTAATCGAGACGCCCCACTGGTGCATCTCGACAGGGTCGTGCTCAACTAGGAAGGCGTTACCCTGGATGTCAGTAATCTCCAACTCGACTGAGTACTCTCCTGCAGGCAGGCCGCTGGGGTATGTCCAGATGTACTCGCCGAAGATGCCCTGGCTGGTGTCCTCGATGTCCTCGTCGTCCTCGTTGATGATGTGGTCGATGCGATAGATTCCGTTAGGGTCCCTCATAATCAGGCGCGTGGCCTCGATGTCGTAGCGTCCGAAGGCGCTCTTGACATCGAAGGTGAACTGCATGGCGCGCTCGGAGAGGATGTCGTTCGGGTACCAGTCGAGCTCGGGGCCCTCGGCGAGCTCAGCGCCCTCGCGTTGAAGCACGACGAGGCTGTTGGAGATTGCATTGGCCTCGACTTCGAGTTGGGAGAACCTGTTGTTCTCATCGTCGATCTCATTCCATGCCACCTCTGCCTCGCAGCTCGATCCTCCCGGGAACGAGCCGCCATCGCAACCTGACATCTCCGCACTGACGGTTATCTCCATCCTCTCGTCCTTCGAGATGATGAAGGACTGATCTTCCTCAAGGTCAATCTCGAACTCCTCATGATCGAAGCTGCAGCTGTTTGTGAAGCTCTGCGTGCAGGCGTCGGTGTCCCAGGACGCTGTGCCCACCTGAGAGCCACCGGCCTTCAGCGTGATTGACCACTCGACCGTGGATCCACTTGGGCCGGTGGCCCTGAGGAACAGGTCCAAGGGCAGGTAGTAGGAACCCGAGCTGCCGTGCTGCGACCTGCCGTACACTATCAGAGAGGAGAGCATGTCGCTGGAGCGGAACTCAACCTCGCTGTCCAGAGCACTGGAACTGTCCTGACCTCCCGACTCGGGGACCTTGGTGGTGATGTAGCCGTCGCCTCCTGCGGAGGTGTTCTGAGAGGATAGATACAGGGTGTAGAGCTTCAATTCGATGTCATCATCGGCCGACATGGGCTCGGTGGCACGGAGTTCTGGAGAGGGGGCCAATGAGATGTAAACGGGGGCGAGAATGACCAAGGCCAGCAGTATCGCTAGTCTTGCACGACCGGAGACCCTATTCGATGTGCTGCTCACTTGCACGTTGTAACGGCCGTCAGAGTGGCGTTAAAGCGTTCGTACCCCAAGGGTACGAGGAAAGTCAATTGTGACGTCGCTGCGTGCGCTCGGTTCAAGTGAGGATGGCCCCGCTGAGGGGTTGCAGAGGTACCCGAGTTGGTCAAAGGGGCCGGACTTAAACTCCGGTGCTTAGCGCTTCGCAGGTTCGAATCCTGCCCTCTGCACCAATCATTTGACTCGAGTAATCGTGCAGCCCAGCCTACCATCATCGTCTAGGGCGTCCAACTTGGCCGCACTAACTGAGGCCGCGGCGACCTCGACTGGGGCCATGACCTCGTCGATGATCCTAGTTGAGAGGGTCTCGAGCAGGGCCGGTCGCTCCATCCTCAGCACTCGGTCCAGGGAAGCGATTAGGTACTCGTAGTCGAGTACCTCGTCTATCGAGTCGCCCCCCGTTTCGACATTCTCCAAGATAATGTGGATATCGAATCTGATTCGCTGCGGTGAGCCGATCTCATGAGGGTGAATTCCGACGTCGACCTCCCTGACGACGCCCTCCATGAAAAGAGAGGAGGCGGCCTTACCTGTCTCGAGCATTCGGATTAGTGCTTTGCTGTGGCTCGTCATACTATCACTCCGTCTCAAACAGAACGTCCCTGGCCCGAGACAGGAACCTCTCACCCGAGTCAACGAACAGCACCTGACCCGTAACCGCCTCGGCGCTCATCAGGTACGAGACCGCGTCTGCGACGTCTTCGGGAGATGGTCCGCGCCCAAGCGGCGTCTCGGACTGCGCTCTGGCGAATCCGGCATCGCTCTGCTCGTCGCTGGGTAGGGTGTGGCCGGGCGCTACTGCATTAACACGGATGCGCGGGGCGAGGCCGCGTGCCAGTGCGTCGGTCAGGCCGAGCATGGCGTAGCGCGAGGCCGTGTAAGAGAGATGATCGGGGTTGGGCTCGGCTATCTTCTGGTCGAGGACGTTGACCACGCATGCCCTATCGTCCTCGCCGAGCTGCTGGTTGAGAGCTCGGATCAGCAGCATGGGTGATCTGGCGTTTACCTCCATGTGGGCGTCCCAACTCTCTGTATCTATGCTGTCTATGTCATCATGGACGAACACCGAGGCGTTGTTGACGATGCCGCATAGAGGCGAGTCTGCACCGGCTCGCAGGACCAGTGAGGCCGCAGAAGCGGCATCGGACAGGTCTGCATGGATAGCGAGCGCGCTACCGCCGGAGGACCGGATGTGCTCGACCAGCCCCTCGGCCTCATCCACGGAACCGCGGTAGTGGACGATCAGTGAATAGCCGTCAGCAGCCAGACGCAGGCAGATTGCCCTGCCTATGCGCTTGGCGCCCCCAGTCACCAGCACCACGCCATTGGCCATGGCCTGCCGAGGACCACTCCCGATATTACCCGTTGTATCGCTATCCATGGGGAATTCTCCGTAGGAGAATGATTAACGGCGCACGTTCGTCCGATGGACCTGATGGCAACGCACCTGCCGACCATCGGAGCCGAATCCGCTTTGGGCGGCGGTTGTGGGGGCGTGCCCAGAGGGGGTGCTCAGGAGCGTCGACGAGCCGTGCGCAAGCGGTTACCAGAATGGTTCGCGACTACACTGCCCACCGGTACCGCTCAGATTCGCTACAACGAGACCAAATCCAACGTCCACAAGCATGGTCTTCACACGGTTTGCGTGGAGGCGCGATGCCCCAATGTGCACGACTGCTGGAGCAGAGGGACTGCGACATTCATGGTGGCTGGTGAGGTCTGCACCCGCGGCTGCAGGTTTTGCGCAGTCGGCACGGTCAAGGCCCCACCTCCGCTTAACCCCCTAGAGTCCAGTGAGCTGGCCGAGGCTGTCGAGAGGATGGGGCTCAGTCACGCGGTCATAACGGTAGTCAACCGTGATGACCTGCCAGACGGAGGCGCCAGCCACTACCGCGATTGCATCCTCGCTGTCAGACAGCGCAGCCCCGAAGTCGGCCTAGAGCTGCTGTGCTCCGACCTCGATGGCAATCTTGAGGCTCTGGCAGCCCTGCTAGAGGACCTACCTCTGAGGGTGTTCGCCCACAACGTCGAGTGCGTGCCTCGTCTCGACTCTGTAGTACGCGATCCACGCGCCTCCTTCGAGCAGTCCCTCAACATCCTCAGGGAGGCTCGCAGACTGCGCCCGGACATCCGCATAAAATCAAGCATCATGGTCGGCCTAGGCGAGACCGACGAGGAGGTCACGCAGGCCATGCGCATGCTGCGCGAGGTTGGCGTGGACATGATTACGCTGGGTCAGTACCTGCAGCCCGGCGACCGTCACCTGCCGGTTGACAGGTTCCCTGAGCCGGCCCAGTTCCAACGCTGGGACCAGGAGGCTCGCGAGATCGGTTTCGAGGCTGTGGCCAGTGGTCCACTGGTGCGCTCCAGCTACCGTGCGGGCCTGCTGTGGGAGGAGTCATGCGGCGGNGAACCCGTGCTGCTCGGAGGCCAAACATGACGAGTGCGNGNGGGTTGTTGTAGTATGGCNCGCAAGAAGAAGNGGCGCTCCGGGCTCAACATCCCAGACGCCCCCTTTAGGCCGGGCGAGGAGGCTTCCTTCGAGTCCTGGCCCTGGCAGCCGGGAGACCTTGAGCGGCCTGACCCAACAAAGTGCAGCGCCGACGACACGGTGCCGCATGCGCATGGCTTAGTGAGGGTCCTCGGGGACGACAACAAAGCCTCAGGTGCATGGAATCCGAAACTCAGCGCGGACGAGTTGCGCGAGGGACTCGAGCACATGGTCAGACTGAGAATCTTCGACGATCGAATGATGAAGATGCAGAGGACCGGGAAGCTCTCGTTCTACATGCGCTCGTTAGGCGAGGAATGCGTGGCGATAGCCCAGACGATGGCGCTGGAGACGCAGGACTGGATCTTCCCGACCTACAGGCAGCCGGGAGCTCAGTTCGTCAGAGGCCGTGACATGGTCAGCATGATCTGCCACTGCATCGGCAATGTCGAGGACAACATCAAGGGCAGGCAGATGCCGGTCCACTACTCCTACCGGGACGGTCGTTTCATCTCGATCTCGAGTCCTGTCGGAACCCAGTTCAGCCAGGCTGTCGGCGTGGCCATGGCCTCCCAGTACAAGGGGCTAGACGAGGTCACCATACCTGGATCGGGGATGGTGCCAGCGCCGAGGGCGACTACCACTACGCGCTCAACTTCGCCAGCGTCTTCAAGGCACCCGTCATCCTCAATGTGGTCAACAACCAATGGGCCATCTCCACCCACGCCAACTTCGCCACGGCCGGCGATGAGTTCGCCTCGCGCGGGCTGCCCTACGGGCTGGCCTCAATCAGGGTGGATGGTAACGACTTCCTCGCTCTCTACGCGGTCACCAAATGGGCCCGCGAGCGCGCTGCCTCAGGGTTAGGGGCGACTCACATAGAGGTCCTTACCTATCGAACCGGTGCGCACAGTAGTAGCGACGACCCGAGTCGCTACCGCCCTAGTGACGAGTACACCAAATGGCCCGGCGGCGATCCGGTGGAGAGGCTGCGCGACCATCTCATCGATATTGGCGAGTGGAGCGCGAAGCGGCAGTCGGGGCTAGAGGAGAGGATCGATGGCGAGGTCATGAGCGCTTACAAGGAGGCCGTCAAGCACGGCGATTTGGCCAACGGCCCATACCCTGAGGCTGACACCATCTTCACCGAGGTCTACGAAGAAATGCCGTGGCACCTCAAGGAACAGCACGACGAGGTCATGGAGGGCTAGAATGACGAACATGAACATGATCCAGTCGCTCAACAGCGCCCTCGACATAATGCTCGAGAGGGACGATGACGTCATCGTCTACGGCGAGGACATCGGATACTTCGGAGGCGTCTTCAGGACAACTGAGGGCCTGCAGGCCAAACATGGTGCTCATCGCGTCTTCGACTCACCGCTCTCCGAAGGGGGGATCCTCGCGACCGCCTTCGGTATGGGCATCAACGGGCTGAGGCCCGTGGTCGAGATCCAGTTCGCGGACTACATCTTCCCTGCCTACGACCAGATCGTCAACGAGCTGGCCAAGATTAGGCACCGCTCAGGCGGCGAGTACTGGTCACCCGTGACGGTTCGCACCCCGGCTGGCGGGGGAATCAGGGGCGGCCATCACCACTCACAGTCCCCAGAGTCGCAGTTCACCCACACTCCTGGCCTAAAAGTGGTGTACTGCTCCACTCCTTACAATGCCAAGGGGCTTCTCATCAGCGCTGTGGAGTGCAATGACCCGGTCATCTTCTTCGAGCCTAAGAGGTGCTACCGGGGCCCGTTCTATGGCGACCCGCACAACGTACCTACCTGGGAGGGTCACGCTGAGGCAGAGGTCCCCGAGTCGCACTACACGGTGCCACTGGGCGAGGCGCGGCTGGCCAAGGAGGGTGACGAGTGCACGGTGATAGCATGGGGGGCCATGGTGCACGTCAGCGAGCAGGCGATTCGGGACAGCGGAGTCTCGTGTGACCTCATCGACCTGCAGACCCTAGTGCCGTGGGACCGGGATGCAGTAGTCAATTCGATAGAGAAGACCGGTAGATGTGTAATTGTTCATGAGGCGCCTAAGACCAGTGGGTTCGG
>JGI24817J26689_1000384_pt1 | contig 10779 bp, 8 predicted proteins | sample METZYME_3_300m_FD_26689 | JGI IMG/M metagenome (IMG submission 26689) | reverse complement strand
TGTGTGTGACTAAGCTCGATGGCACTGCCCGGGGCGGGGTCCTGGTGGCACTGGCGCAGAAATTCCAGTTACCGATTTACTTTGTCGGTGTCGGTGAGTCGGTTGAAGATTTGCGTCCGTTTGACGCTGAAACGTTTGTGACTGCACTGATCGGTGAAGGTGGATAAACTCAGGCATCTCAGCTAGGTGATGGATTATCTGACTAAGTGGCTTTATCTATTTGAAAAATCAAGTAAATAGTAAATACGATTGATGAATATTATGTTAGCACTCTGTGTAGAAGAGTGCTAAAATAGCGGTATCTTATGAACTTGGAGTCGCTATGACCCAGACACTACCCATTGCATTGGATGTTGGCCCTGCCCAGGGATTATCACGCTACCTGCAGGCTATCAACGACGCCCCCATGCTTTCACAACAAGAAGAGAAAGATCTAGCTCGACGCTACAGCGAGGGAGAGGATCTCGAAGCAGCGCGCCTGCTGGTGTTTTCGCATCTTCGTTATGTCGCCTCAATTGCCCGAGGATTTACTGGCTATGGTCTACCGCTCGCCGATCTGATTCAGGAAGGTAACGTTGGACTGATGAAGGCTGTGAAACGTTTCGATCATGACAGAGACGTGCGACTGGTTTCTTTTGCTGTGCATTGGATCAAGGCTGAAATTTATGAATATGTGGTTCGTAACTGGCGGATGGTCAAAGTTGCGACAACCAAAGCGCAGCGAAAACTGTTCTTTAACCTGCGGAAAAATCGAAACAGACTGGGTTGGATGAAGCAGGATGAAATCGATGCCATGGCCGAGGACCTCAATGTCGATACCTCAACAGTGCGAGAAATGGAAGGCCGAATGACCGGTGCCGATATCGCCTTTGATGTGGATACTACCGACGACGACGAAAGCACATTCTGGGCACCTTCTGAAACTCTGAGCGACTACAGTGCAGATCCTGGAACATTGACGCTCAAAGCAGACGAGGCACGGGTAAGGCAACAGCAACTTGATACAGCACTTGATGTCCTCGATGAGCGTAGCCGCGACATCATTCAATCGCGCTGGCTTGCCGAGAGTGGCAAGAAGACCACACTAGGGGATCTTGCTGAACAGTACGGTGTATCGGCTGAACGTATCCGTCAGATCGAAAAAAGAGCATTAAAGCAGATGTACTCAGCAGTGAGTACCTGAACGGCTCCGTAGCGCCAGCTTGTAAGAAAGCTCCCCCAGTGGGGGCTTTTTTTGCCGTATGACGGTGTATGGGTAGCGTACTGTTATAATTGACGCATCAGCTGTAGGTTAGCCAGCGTTATCCCCCCGCTGTTTTACTAAGGACCACCAACCGTGATCAGCGACAAGATCAAAAAGATCGTACTTGCCTATTCTGGTGGGCTTGATACCTCAATTATTCTCAAGTGGCTGCAGGATCAGTATGACTGCGAAGTGGTGACATTTACAGCAGACCTTGGACAGCAGGAAGAAATCGAACCCGCACGTGAGAAAGCAGCAGGACTCGGGGTGAGGGAGATATACATTGAGGATGTTCGTGAAGAGTTTGCCCGTGAATATATTTTCCCGATGTTCCGTGCCAATGCAGTCTATGAGGGCGAATATATGCTCGGCACCTCCATAGCCAGACCACTGATTGCCAAGTGGTTGGTGAAAATCGCCGAATCCACAGGCGCTGATGCGATCTCGCACGGCGCGACAGGCAAAGGTAACGATCAGGTTCGATTTGAGTTGAATGCCTATGCCTTGAATCCCGAGATAAAAATTATCGCACCGTGGAGAGAATGGGAACTTGGTTCACGTGACAGCCTGGTCGCCTACGCTCACCAGCACGGGCTGCCAGTCGATGATCGTTTCTCACATTCCATGGATGCAAATCTTCTACATATCTCCTACGAGGGTGGTGAGCTCGAAGACCCGTGGGTTACGCCTGCCGACACTATCTGGCGGTGGACTGTTTCGCTCCAGGATGCGCCGAATGAGCCTGAGAATATTGAAGTCGAATTCCAACACGGTGATCCGGTAGCAATCGGTGGCGAGAAGTTGACACCGGCTGCGATCATGGAAAGACTCAACGTGCTCGGTGTCCGGCATGGGATAGGTCGTGCGGATTTGGTTGAGAACCGTTATGTCGGGATGAAATCCCGAGGCTGTTACGAAACTCCAGGCGGCACCATTTTGCTTAAGGCACATCGCGCGATCGAATCGATAACACTGGACCGTGAGGTTGCACATCTTAAAGATGAATTAATGCCGCGCTACGCCAAGCTGGTCTACAACGGCTACTGGTTTTCGCCGGAACGTGAGGTGATGCAGACAATGATTGACCAGTCACAGCAGGTCGTCGATGGCCAGGTCAAACTGAAACTTTACAAAGGAAACGTTACCGTGCTGGGCCGCCGCTCCGAAAATTCTCTGTACGATGAAACGATCGCAACATTTGAGGATGATGGCGGTGCCTACCAGCAGCGTGATGCAGAGGGATTCATAAAACTGAATGCGTTGCGAATGCGCGTTGCGGCCAGTAAGGGGCGCCGGCGGAGCAGCGACTAAACCCATCCAGTCGAGCAGCCATTCGGTGACCCAGCCGCGTTTTGAATTGGCCTTTCTGGCACCTAGATTCTGGGGCCACTGGCTCGTGATGCTTATGATCGCGGTCTGTATCGTCCTACCTCGACGTCTGGTTTTGAAGATAGGCGGTGCATTGGGTGATGTGTTTTACCGCAGTAACGAAAAGCGACGAAAGATCGCAGAGATTAATGTCCAGATGTGTTTTCCTGATCTTTCTGTCGATCAACGCCAACGGCTAGTCCGCCAACACTATCGACTCTATGGGCGGGCGCTCATCGATTATGGTGTGTTGTGGTGGGGATCGACTGCCAGAATAGACAGCCTGTGCACGGTGACTGGCAAGAACATACTCAAAGACCTCGAAAAAGCCGGCCGACCGGTGTTGCTGATTACCCCTCATACGGTCGGGATAGATATGGGGGGTGCTCTTATTGCCCGGTTGATCTGCGGCGTTTCTATGATGAAAAGAACACATGACCCGCTGCTGACATGGCGTTTGTGGCGAGGTCGTTGCCGATTCGATGCGATCATTCTGATGCGGGATCAAGGACTTCGTCGACTGGTCAAAGCCATAAAAGGTGGCAGGATTGCTTACTTGATTCCCGATGAAGATCTGGGCGATACCAACTCTGTGTTTAGCCCTTTTTTTGGTATCCCAACGGCGACAGTACCGGTCGTCGGTTGGCTGGCAAGTTTGACCGATGCTGCGGTGGTGCCCGTGTTCACCCGTATGCTCGATAATGGTCGCTACGCGTTCGACATCAAGCCGCCACTGCCCGGATTTCCGCTTGGTGATAAGCAGGCAGACGCAGCAACGGTAAATTCAGTGTTCGAAGCGGAGATTCGATCGGCGCCTGAACAGGCGCTTTGGACGTTCAAGTGGTTCAAGACACGTCCTGATAACGACGTGTCACCCTACGACTGACTTCACTATCGAAGTATAAAATGAGCCATTTTTGATTGGAACCACGTTGAAAATTCTGATCATCAAACAGACCTCCCTGGGGGATGTGCTGCATGCTACAGCTGCCCTGAGTGCAATACGTGAAGCCTATCCGTCTGCCCATCTGACTGTATTGACGTCCACAGACGCTCAAGAACTTCTAGCGCATAACCCGAATATCGATGAACTGATTATTTTTGACCGCTATGGCGTCAAACGTGACTGGTGGAAGCGACCGGGCTGGACCTTTCAACAGTTTATGCAGACTCTCAGGGCCGTACGCCTGAACGAGTACGATCTGGTCCTGGATCTTCAAGGCAGCTGGAAGACGGTGATTTTTCTTTGGGGAGCACGAGCCAGAAGACGGTTGGTTAAAGGTCGCTGGTGGTTCGCGGAGCGTTTTAGCCAGCCCGCGGTGCATGCCATAACAGAGATGGCAGGGGTGCTTGAGCTGGCTGATATTCCGCCGGGAGCAGGCAAGATGGAAGTCGAGGTCGCGCCACAGGTACAAACCGCGGTCGACCGCATATTGGATGGTCTCCCAGGGCCTGGTTCAAAACTTGCGGTGTTCAGCCCCGTGACCCGCTGGCCAACTAAGAACTGGCCTATCGCAAATTTTCTGTCACTGGCCGAACGCTGTCAGACGACTGGTTCATCCTGTTCACGGGCAGTGCTGAGGATCGTACATTCCTGGAAATGTCTACAGGCACGCTATCACCCGAAAAGGGTAACTGTCTGGCAGGTCAACTGAGCCTGCCGGAATTCATTGAAATCGTTGGTCGGGCTGATCTTGTGTTAACCGGCGACAGCCTCGCAATGCATCTGGCAGTGGCTAAGTCGCGTCCACTCATCGCATTGTTCGGACCGACAGATGAAACTCGGGTGGGCCCGCTCGCTTCCGGACAGGTGATTCGAGCAAATGTCGCTTGCGAGCGTTGTTATCTCAGGCACCGATGTCATCGACGGTGTATAGAAAAGATCACGGTACAGCAGGTCCTTGACGTGATTGAACACGGTATAAAAGAATTGTCTGCCGGGGAGACAGGTGTATAAACACGTGACTCGCCAGGTTAGTGTATTCCCTCAGTGGTTCGAATCAGGCTCGCCAGAAGGTGGGCGTCAGCAGTACCAACAGAGTGAAGATCTCCAACCGACCCAGCAGCATGCTGACACACAGAATCCACTTCCCTGAGGCGCTGATTCCGGCGTAGTTTTCGGCGACGGCACCAAGCCCTGGACCGAGATTGTTCAAACAGGCCGTAACCGCAGAAAAAGCCGTAACCAGGTCGACTCCGGTGGCGGTCATCGCCAGTGCAAGTATCACATAGCTCAGTGTGTACAGTGCAAAAAACCCCCAAACAGCATCGATAACCGATTCGGGAACCGGTTTTCCTCCAAGTTTTATGGGAATCAAAGCGTTGGGATGAATCAGTTGGTCGATCTCGCGACGGCCCTGTTTGTAGATGAGGATGGCGTATGATTTTCATACCGCCAGCAGTCGAGCCAGCACAACCCCCAACGGCGCTCATCAAAATAAGCATGATCGGCAGAAAAGAGGGCCACCAGTGAAATCCGGTGGTGGTATAACCCGTCGTAGTGGCGATTGAGACGACCTGAAAAATTCCGTGCCAGAAGGTTGCTGCGGGGTCGTTGTAGGTATGGGCCAGTGTCAGGACAATCAGCGCCACCACCGAGATCGAAAATAGCACACCAAGAAATACCCGGACTTCTGGATCTTTGAGGTAGGTCAGAAGCTGCCGCGCGCGCAGCACACTAAAGTGAAGTGCAAAATTGATACCGGCCACAATCATAAAGACTACGGCAATCCCGGATATGACGGGACTGTCAAAGAACCCAATACTCTGATCATGAGTAGAAAACCCACCGATCGCTACGGTGGAGAAACTGTGCCCGATGGCATCAAAAGCACTCATGCCGGCTAACCAGTAAGCGAGCGCACAGGCAACTGTTAATCCCAGATAGATATACCAGAGCGCCTTTGCAGTTTCCTTGATTCTGGGAGTAAGTTTTTTATCCTTGACAGGGCCTGGCACCTCGGCTCGGTAGAGTTGCATCCCTCCAATACCCAGCATAGGCATGACTGCTACGGCCAGCACGATGATACCCATACCACCGAGCCATTGAAGCTGTTGCCGGTAATACAAAAGAGAGATCGGTAGATTATCCAGTCCGGTTAGCACAGTTGCGCCGGTCGTTGTCAGCCCGGACATAGACTCGAAAACTGCATCGGGCAGAGTCATGGCAGGGTCAACGGAAAGTAGAAAGGGAATGGCACCAAAGCCCGCTAATACTAACCAGAACAGGACCACGATCAAGAATCCATCACGCAGTCTGGGTTCGTTTCTCTGCCGACGAACCGGCCACCAGAACAACAGGCCGGCTGCCAGTGTAATCAGATAAGAGATGACAAAAGGCAGCGTGCTACCGTCTTGGTTTACCATACTGATTGCAAGTGGTGGCAGGAGTGTCGTACTGAAAAGGTCAGCAGTATCCCTACGATTTTCAAGACAGCCTGATGTTGCACTCGCGTGATCCTGGGGTTCAGACGAAGGTTACTTTCACCTGGAATAGTCTCTCGACATCACGAATATGCTTTTTGTCGATCACGAATAGGATGACATGATCCTCAGCCTCGATGACGGTGTCATGATGGGGAATGATGACTTCCTGATTCCGCAACAAAGCACCGACCCTAGTACCCGAGGGAAGTGAGATTTCCTCTATACGACGACCGACGACGCTGGAGCTTGTCGCGTCGCCGTGAGCAATGGTTTCTATTGCTTCGGCGGCACCGCGACGAAGCGAATGTACAGCAATCGTGTCACCACGCCGGACGTGAGTCAGCAGCGACCCTACCGTAATAAGACTGGGGGAGATAGCGACATCCAACACACTGCTTTCAATCAGGTCGACGTAGGCGGAACGGTTGATCAGCGCCATAGCACGGTGAGCGCCCAGTCGTTTTGCTAGCATAGCCGAAAGGATATTGGCTTCGTCATCATTGGTGAGTGAACAGAAGACGTCCGTGGCATCAATATTTTCCTGTAGCATGAGGTCCTCATCGGCAGCATCTCCACGAAGAACGATGGTTGCATCCAACTGTTCTGCAACCTGGCGTGCCCTTTCAGCTCCGTGTTCTACCAGTTTGACCTGGTAGTTGTTCTGCTCCAGGCTTCGGGCCAACTGTAGGCCGATCTTGCCCGCACCCGCTAACATGATGTTCTGGCCTGGTGCTTCCACAGTGCAAAATTCACTCATGACAATAGGTATGTGGGGCGCAGCGGCAACAATGAACACTTCGTCATTGGGTTCGATAATTGTGTCCCCTTCGGGGATGATCGGTCTGTCGTGACGGTAAATAGCTGCGACACGGGCTTCAACAGTGGGCAAGTCTTCACGAATCGTGCGGAGTTCGCGGCCCACCAGNGGCCCCCCATGGTAGGCTTTAAGGCCCACGAGCTGTATCTTTCCCCCAGCAAAATCGACGACCTGAAGTGCACCGGGATACTCAATGAGGTGCAATACATGTTGTGTGATCAACTGTTCCGGGCTGATGATGACATCTACCGGTATCGATTCGTCTGAAAATATCTCTGTGTGTGTCAGATACTCAACAGAACGAATTCGGGCGATCTTTTTGGGGGTTCGGAACAGCGTATAGGCGACCTGACAGGCCGCCATGTTGACTTCATCCTGGTCAGTGACGGCGAGAATAAGATCTGCATCTGGACCTCCAGCCTGTTCCAGAACGCTTGGATGAGATGCTGATCCAACGATCGTCCGGATATCGAGGCGATCCTGCAAGCCTTCCACTTGGGATGCAACGTTATCGATCAGGGTGATGTCGTTGTCCTCTTTAGCGAGGATCTCGGCAGTTGAGATGCCGACCTGACCTGCGCCGAGGATAATGATCTTCATTCGATGCCTAGATGCATTGCTAAGGGGCTTGTTTTAAGCTCGATTCTTGGCTGATTTGGGATTAATACCCAGGCCTTTGAGTTTTCTGTAAAGGTGTGTGCGTTCCATACTGCATCGTTGTGCAAGTGCCGTCATATTACCGTTTGTTCTGACGAGGTGATAATTGAAGTAGTCGCGCTCAAACTGTTCCCGCGCCTCCCGCAACGGTTGATCGAAGTCTGGAACAACTTGTGCGACTGTGTCGGCGGATACCGGGGTTGCTGCACTGCCCATGGTCTCTCGGGTTTCGTCCGCGTCAATTTCCTCAGTGCTAGAGGTGATTAGCATTCGATGGATGAAGTTACGCAGTTCTCTGATATTGCCCGGCCACGGTCTGTTACGGAGGTAATTTACGGCAGCTGTTGAGAAGCGGTGGAATGAGAGATTTTCTGATTCCAAGATCTGGTTAGTGTAATAGCTTATCAGGTCTGGTATGTCTTCCCGATGATTTCTCAGTGCTGGAACGTCGATTGGAACGGCATTGAGACGATAGAACAGGTCTTCTCTGAATGTGCCCTGTCGTGTCTTTGATTCAATGTCCTGGTTGGATGTGGAGAAGATTCTGACATCGAACTCAACACGTGTTCTCCCCCCGATCCGATAGAACCGGCGTTCTTCCAGTGTGCTCAACAGTTTTGCCTGAATCTCGAGGTCTAGGTCACCGATTTCGTCCAGTACCAGGGTGCCACCATGGGCCTGTTCAAATCTACCAGCCTGTATGGAATCGCCATCTTCATAACCAAAAAGTTCTATTGCGATGTTTTCCCCTGGTATAGAAGCGAGGTTGACTTCGATAAATGCCTGCTCCTTACGCCGGCTGGCTCGGTGCAGTGCGCGGACCACGACACCTTTTCCGCTNCCGGGTTCACCCCGGACCAGAACCCAGCTTTCGCCCGGGGCAATTCGATCAATCTGTTGTTTGAGTTCTTGGATATTCGGGCTGTGACCGACAAGCTCTGCTACCGGNTCTAACTGGCGTCTGAGCAGGGTGTTTTCCGCGAACAGTTGCCNGCTTTCAAGCGCACGCTCGACCGTAACCAGCAGTTTGGCAGTAGACAGTGGTTTTTCGAGAAAATCGTACGCCCCGAGTCGCAAGGCATCAACGGCTGTTTCTACCGTTCCATGGCCTGAGATCATGATGACAGGAGGACGATTACTACTTTGCGCGCACCACTCGGTGAGAAGGGTGATGCCATCGGTATCTGGCATCCAGATATCGAGCAGTACCAGATCAGGACTAAGGCGATTGAATTTTTCGCGTGCCTCAGACCCGTCACCGGCCGAATCCACCTTGTAACCTTCNTCTTCGAGGATTTCGCTGACGATGCCCCGAATATCGGGCTCATCGTCGACGACTAGGACAGATTGATTATTCACGTTTGCCTTGTCGATCGTCTNTCGAGGCACCCTGAGACTGGGCCACCGGCAGGTGAATTATAACGACAGCACCGCCTTTGGGCAGATTTGTTGCCCGCATAGTGCCACCGTTCTCTTCGATTATCCGACGGCTAATCGGTAGTCCCAGTCCACTGCCAGAGGTTTTCGTGGTGACGTAGGGTTCAAAAATACGGTCCAACAACTTTGCTGGAAAACCCGGTCCGTTATCCTGAAGTTCCAGTACCAAAAGATTATCTTTAGCGTGGTCTATTCGCGTACTCAGTTTCAGTTCTCCACCTTTGTCGCCCAGTGCATCGGATGCATTGATAATCAGATTATTCAGTACCTGTCGAATTCCAGCTGGGTCAGTCATGATCTGCGGTAGATCATCAGCAAGGTCAAACAGGAACCTGATCCTGGTTAAGTGAGCGACATGGAGTTCTGTGATGTCCCGAATCAGCGTATTAATATCCAAGCGCCTGGGTCGCGAGATCACCGGTTGTGCATAGTCAGAGAACGCATTGACCATTGACTTCATCGATTCAACCTGTTGGGCAATTGTTCTGGTCGCACGATCCAGTATTTCTCGATCGTCTTTCTCGATTTTATCGAGATATCGTCGCCTGATGCGTTCAGCAGAAAGCTGTATAGGAGTCAATGGGTTCTTGATTTCATGAGCAAGGCGGCGGGCGACCTCGCCCCAGGCCGCATCGCGCTGCGCCTTGATCAATGCTGTCGCATCATCAAACACAACGACGCAGCCGGATTCTGTTTCCGTGCCAGAAAGCTTTGTACCACTGCATACGAGAGTTTGTTGACCCAACGGCGAGTTTATACTGATTTCTTTTTGCCACTCAGAAACATCATCACTTATGCCTTGGTCGATCATGTTCAGTAATGGTTCGGCTGCTGGCAGAGCTTTGATCATCTCGGCGATGGAAGATTCGACAAAAGTGCCTAGCAGTGTGTGCAGTATGCGTTCGGCAGCGGCGTTATGCGTACGGAGTTGCCGATTGTTGTCAAAGGACATAACACCGGATGACAGGTGAGCGAGTACGGTTTCAAGATAGGCGCTTTGTTTTTCTGCTTCAAATTGACTATTTCGCACCGCGGTCTGGGCGCTGCTAATTTCCTGAGTCATGCGGTTGAATGAACTGACTAGGACACCGAGTTCATCTCCACTTGTTACTGGCAGCTGTTTGCCATAGTCGCCTTGAGCAACAGCTTGCGTGCCTTCAGCAAGGTCNCGCAGTGGGGCGACCAGCCTTCTTGCAAGATAGATCGCAATCAATAATGCGATGAGCAGTGTCATCAGCGTAACGAGTGAAAGGGTCAGGACAAAACTAAACGTCAACGGGCGTCGCAGATATTGCAATTTTTCATATTCCGCAGAGGCTGACTCTACACTTTCTCCCAGACGCGAATACCTTAGGGGCAGCGGGTCGAGAACCTGCAAAACACGATCAATATCCCTAACCTGTCGTCCAGCTATCCGTATGGCTACGCGTAGTTGCAGGCCCCCACCGGCAATTGGCTCTATCTCGGAATAGACCCTACCCTGGCGGAGTTGGCGGATCACTCGCTCGTCGGGTACATCCGGAATTAGTGAAANAGAATCCCTGCTGCTGGAGGCAAGTATNTCCCCCGACATCGAATGAAGACTCATTTCCTCAAAGTCATTCGCCTGACGAAGTTCATCNAGAAGCTGAAAGACTTCAAAATTGGACTCAGCACGCTGAATNTTGTCCGCATCATCACGCAGTTGGTCAACGACATCCAACTTGATCGATTCGAGTGAACTGCGGCCNAGAAGTAGTGCATCATCGAGTGCCTGTTCGATCTGCACATCGAACCAGCTGTCGATTCCACGGCTGAGAAACTGCACAGCGAAGTAATAAACCACAGCGAG
>JGI24817J26689_1000382_pt1 | contig 10795 bp, 10 predicted proteins | sample METZYME_3_300m_FD_26689 | JGI IMG/M metagenome (IMG submission 26689) | reverse complement strand
GAGTCCATCAGCAGTAGCAATGAGTTTTTTCATTTTTGCTAAATCGTCCGTATTTTTAAGGTCGAGGAGGATAGAACGTTTGCCTCGATCAATTATGTTCTGTTCAGGCATTAAAGGATGAGGTGACGATGGGCGATGCACCACAATAACATCAGCACCTAAATCAGCTAACATCATTGCCGCAAATGGACCTGGGCCCAAGCCTTCTAATTCTATTATTCGAATTCCTTCAAGCATGAATTTATATTTTTACTTTTTTGTATTACTTTTAAACTATCTTACACCTCTTTAGGGTTCCAATAATTCTAATCTAATTCAAGAAGAGAAAAGCAATAAATGAAGTTGTTTAGAAATTTTCCTATAATGTCTAACCATTATTATCGAGACATTCATGGCCCAAACATTATTTGAAAAGATTTGGAATCAACATTCAATCAAAAACTTAGGTGACGGAGACGAACTAATCTATATTGATAGAATCTTTCTTCATGAGAGAACTGGGAGCATCGCCCTTAAATCCTTAGAAGAAAGAAATATTAAAATTCGTAATCCCAACCAAGTGTTTGCAACAATTGATCATATTGTTGATACATTTCCAGGAAGAGATGACCAAACGCTTATGCCAAGCGGTTCTGATTTTATTCAATCACTAAGGAAATCTGCCAATAAATCAGCAATTAATTTTTTTGATCTTGATGATCCTAAGCAAGGGATTGTTCATGTTGTCTCACCAGAGCAAGGTATTGCCCTACCTGGAATGACATATATTTGTCCTGATTCTCACACTTGTAGTCTAGGGGCCTTAGGAACATTAGCTTGGGGTGTTGGGTCCACAGAATGCGAACATGCCTTGGCAACAAATACTCTGATTAAGAAGAAACCAAAATTAATGCGAATAAATATTGAAGGGAAATTATCCACTGGGGTCACATCAAAAGATATTGTTCTGCATTTAATATCAAAATTTGGATCTAATGGAGCCAAAGGCCATGCGGTTGAATTTTCTGGATCTGCAATTACTGATCTTGAAATAGAGTCAAGGCTCACGTTGTGCAATATGGCGGTTGAATTTGGAGCTATGACGGGCATGATCGCTCCTGATAAAAAGACATTTGCTTACTTAGAAGGCAAGACATTCTCTCCCAAGGGAAATGATTTTATAGCAGCNATTGAGCAGTGGCAAAATCTTAAGTCAGATAGAGATGCAAAGTTTGANAAAACAATAANTATTGATTGCTCAAACCTAGACCCTTATGTCACATGGGGCACNAGCCCACACCAAGCCATTCCATTGAATAAAGCTATACCCTTATCAGGTCAAATAANTGATAGCACCGAAAGGAAATCTATGTTTAGAGCTCTAGAATATATGGGTCTTGGTGAAGGTGAAGCTATTAANGGCAAACCTATTGACGCAGCTTTTATTGGGTCATGTACTAATAGTCGAATCAGTGACTTAAGAGCTGCAGCTAGAGTCCTTGAAAATCAAAAAGTAGCTAGAGGTGTTAAAGCAATATGTGTGCCAGGTTCATCACAAGTTAAAAAACAAGCCGAAGAGGAAGGCTTAGACAAGATATTTATTTCGGCTGGGTTTGCATGGAGAGAATCAGGATGCTCTATGTGTTTCTTTGCAGGCGGAGAAAGCTTTGGTGAAAATGAGCGTGTAATCTCAACCACTAATCGAAATTTTGAAAATCGACAAGGAAAGAAAACCAGAACACATTTAGCGTCACCAGCTACAGTAGCTGCATCTGCCATTAAAGGTGAAATAACTACTTCAGATCAACTGGAGCAACAATCATGAATCCAGTAAAAATAATATCTGGAATTGCGGCACCTTTTTTAAGGATCAATGTTGATACTGATGCGATCATACCTAGTCGAGAAATAAAAGCCGTCTCGAAAAAGGGCTTATCAGAAGGTCTCTTTGCTGAATGGAGGTATACTTCGATGACTGAGAGAAAGCCAAATGATGATTTTGTTCTCAATCAAGATCCATACAATCGGTCTTCGATGCTTCTAACGGGTGATAATTTTGGATGTGGCTCATCAAGAGAACACGCGGTTTGGGCATTACAAGAATGGGGGATAAAGGCAGTAATCGGAACTACATTCGGATCAATTTTTTATGGTAACTGCATAGGAAATGGTTTGCTTCCCATTAAACTTTCATCGGATAATGTCCAGAAATTAGTCAGATTTGTGGAGGAAGACCCAGAAACAAATCAGATAACAATCAACTTAGAAACATTGAAGATCTCTTATGGGTCCTCAGAAATCATTTTTGATTGTGATAAAAAAAATCAAACCTTGCTCTTAGAGGGTCTTGATGAAATTCAACAAACATTGAAACTGAAAAATGAAATTTCTTCATTTGAAGAAAAACATCTTGTAAGGAACCCCTGGCTCTAAAAAAGCAATCCCAAAATAGGTGTTTTTGAAATCAAATAGTTTATGATGTCGCTATGAAAAATCTCTTCTTACTTTTGTTAATGATTCCATTGAGCATTCATGCCAGTGAAAAAGATCATGAATTACTGATGGCTACTTTATATGTTCAATCTTCTGCAGAGTTTTATGCAAATTCGAGCACCATTTATCGAGCAGCTCAAAATAATTTAGATGCATTATTGTCAGATAAAAATCATACGGCAGCACTTGAACAGTTAGAAAACTTCAGTAACAAACCACCAGCAATTATCCTTGATGTCGATCAGACAGTATTAGACAACAGTGCATATCAAGCGAGGATCATTGAGAAAGAAACTTCTTATCCAGATGGCTGGTTTGATTGGGCAAAAGAAGAGAAGGCAGAATTTATGCCTGGTGTGCTCGAATTCATGGAATATGCACAATCAAAAGGTGTAGAAATATTTTTTGTGACCAACCGAGATCTTGAGATAGAACAAGCAACAATCAATAATTATAAAGCCCTTGGTTTCAGAAGTTTTTCAGAAGAGCATATTCTATCTCGAGGAGAAAACGGTTGGGGATCTAACAAAGCATCAAGAAGAGAATTGATTGCAAAAGATTATCGTATAGTGATGATGTTTGGAGATAATTTTGGCGACTTTGTAGACATCAATGAAAATCTACTCTCTCCCAAAGACAGAGTTGAAACCATCAAGAAATACTCAAAATATTGGGGCACATCATGGTACATGCTCTCGAATCCAATGTATGGAGCATGGGAAGGAGCAATCATAGATTTTGATTACGGGCAACCTAGTGATGCAATCCTGAGAAAAAAATTAGATGCGCTTGACCCTAAATGAAGTCATTTTTAAAATATCTATTAATCATTCTAATCACCTCGTCCATGACTATTGTTGCATTGATGCAAATTGCACCATTCATCATCCTAGTCCCCAACAAAGATACCCAAGAAATTCAGATTAATTTTGACCAGACTCCTTCCAAAAAAGAGTTAAAAAAAATAGATAAGAAAGCAAAAAATATAATTCTTTTAATTGGTGATGGCATGGGAATTAATCAAGTAACCGCTTATAGAATTGCAAAAGGGGGGCCAAATTATATTTCAGCTTTTGATAAATTTCCTTTTACAGGTTTAGTGAAAACACATGCAGTGGACACTTTAATCACTGATTCTGCTNCTGCAGCTACAGCTTATAGTTCTGGTATTAAAACAGTTAATGGCTACTTAGGCGTTAATAAGGACAAACAAATAGTAAAAAATATAACTGAAATGTTANATGAAAAAGGGTATNTAACTAGCCTCATTGCAACTTCTGAAATTACTCACGCAACACCTGCTGCATTTACGGTNCATAATGAATCTAGAGATAACACTGATCAGATAGCGGAAGCCATGTTTAGGTCTAATAATTTTATTTCATTAGGGGGAGGACGAGACTTCTTTGTTCCTGAAGATCTAGGAGGTCAAAGAGGAGATAATTTCGATATTCTTAGTCTAATAAAAGAACAAGAAAGTTACTTGGAATCAAAAAATGATTTCATTAATTTTCAACTAGACACATCAAAAAGAATTTTTGGTCTTTTTGCAAAAGAAGGCTTTATCAGGGAAGACAATGAGCCTGATCTTTTAGAAATGTTTAATTTTACCTTAGAACAATCTAAGAAGGTGTTGGTCAATAATTGTGCTGGTTTTTTTATAATGACCGAGGGCTCTCAAATAGATTGGGAGGGTCATGAAAATAATTTTAATGGCCAATTTAAAGAGATGGATGAGTTCGATCAAGTTGTAAACAGAGCATTAGAATATGCTAAAACAGATCAAAACACATTAGTAATTGTTCTCTCAGACCATGAAACAGGCGGCCTACTTATAGAAACAGATGATTGGAACAGAGACCCTGAACCCAGCAACAAGATGAAAATTTCATGGAACACTGCTGTTGGATTAGGAACTCATACAGGAACAATGATTCCAGCTTTTGCTTATGGTCCTGGAGCATCAAATGTAACTGGAGTAATTGATAACACTGATATATTTTTTATTATGAAGGAAGCATTGGGTCTTGATGAGCTAAGTGATCGCAAATGTTTAAATTAAGTAAAATAACTAATCAGGAAGGCTATGTCTGATATTGATGTATTAGTAAGCGAAGTTGGACCAAGAGATGGCCTGCAAAGTATAGACTCTATTATGTCAACCGTTGACAAGAAACAATGGATCAAAGCTGAAGCTGAAGCGGGAGTTAGAGAAATTGAAGTGGGCTCTTTTGTACCGCCAAGACTATTGCCACAAATGGCAGACACAGCTGACATTGTCAGATATGCAAAAACCTTACCAAACCTTACAGTGGCTGCTTTAGTGCCTAATTTTATGGGTGCAAAACATGCGATTGATGCAGGGGTTGATAAAATGTGCCTTCCTTTATCGGTAAGTGAAACGCACAGTAAAGCCAATTTACGAAAAAATCACGATGAAGTTTTACAAGAAATAAAACACATAGCCGATTACATTAAAACGCTCAATGAAAATGAAAGACCGGAGTTTGAGGGTAATTTATCCACTGCTTTTGGGTGCACTATTGAAGGAAAAGTGTCTGAAAAAGATGTGGTCTCTCTAGGTGTTAAAATGATGGAATTGGGCTGTGATGAAGTGGGTCTATCCGATACAACAGGTTATGCAAATCCGGCACAGATTAAAAGACTGATTCGTTTACTTAAACACGAAGTGGGTGATAATAATCTAACCAGTATGCATCTGCATAATACTCGAGGCCTAGGACTAGCTAATGCACTGGCTTCTCTTGAGGAAGGTATAACGACCTTAGATTCATCTCTTGGTGGAATTGGCGGCTGTCCTTTTGCACCAGGTGCTAGTGGCAACATCGTCACTGAAGATTTAGTGTTTATGCTCGACTCAATGGGGCTAAAAACAGGCATTGATCTTGAAGCCTTAATAGAAGTTAATAGAATTGTTAAGACATGCCTTCCTAATGAAGAACTCTATGGTTTTACTGTAGATTCTGGTCTACCTAAAGGTTACTCAGAGGGAGGATGGGGAACCAACTAACTTGCTCTTAGAACTTATACTTAAGATCGAAAAAAGCTTTTTTATAATCAATTTCCATCTCTTTCTTATTATCAAACCAAATGAATTCAATACTGAGTTTTTTTGAAAAAGTATAGCCAACATTAAGCTGATGTCCTTTATGACCTACACCACCTCCTCCAAAATCTGAATGAGTTAAAGCGCCAAAAACAGCATTTTTCTCGACGTCCTTATAAAGATAGGCAACGTTCCAAAGATCACTTAAAGTCAGTTTGGCTCCTATTTGAAAACCCAGATCATTTTCATGTGCTTTAGAGTTCCTTGCAAAATCTAAAAAAATTGTGGTTGGGATTGTATCCGTACCTAATTTTGTCTTAATCTCAGCAGAGAAATTGGTGACATTATAATTATTCAGGTAGTTATTATTGGCATCAACAGGGTTGCCAAATATTTTGCCATTCCAAGTGATATCAGATGCAGATCTGCCTTTAATATCATCAAAGTTATATTGAGCAAGAGCAATCTTATAACTTGTTTGATTTGTGATTTTATTGCTTAAGCCAATCTGAAAACCAAGAATATTAGATGTTTTCGATGAACTTTCATCAAACTTAAAAAAACCAATGTTGCCAAAAATATCGCCTTCATTAAAAGATAAAGCCACTCCCTCAGGAGTGTAATCTCCATCGAAAAGTAACTCGCTTTTATTAGGTTTAAAGAAAGGATTAGTCATTTTACCAAGTGAAATATAAGTATTACCCATTAGCGAATAATTAATATATAACTGATCCATACCAATATCACTTAAACTAAAATCATGGCCAAGAGTTTGATTAGCACCTGTGGTATTTTCCTCGGCTGTAGCAAACCTGATTTTTATTTTTAATCGTTCATTAGGCGAATATTGAGCGCCTAGTCTTGTGCGTATTCTGTTCCGTCTACGTTTTGCAAACTTGCTATCATCATCTGTGTAATCATAACGAAATCTAAAATCAAATGATGTCTCTATATTCGATGCCTGTGTGGAGTCAGAGTGAATTATTAAGAGTCCTAAGAATAAGAATGATAGAGAATGTATCATTTTTATTGTCATTTTCAATTAACCAAAAGCTCCCTTTAATATAAAGAAAAACAGAATAGACAAACCAGCACCCACTGGTAAAGTTACAATCCAAGATAGGATAATTTTCCCAACCACACCTAAATTAATCGCACCGATGCCTCTAGCTAAACCAACACCTAGGACTGCTCCAACGAGGGTATGAGTTGTCGAGATTGGTAGACCTGTTCCGGAAGCAATAACAACAGTTCCTGCAGCCGCCAGTTCAGCTGCAAAACCTCTGCTTGGAGTGAGTTCTGTAATGGCTCTGCCCACGGTCATCATGACTCTGTAACCAAGCGTACCCAATCCAATAACAATACCTGAGGCTCCGATTAATAAGATCCATGGCGGCAACATTGATTGAGAGGCTACCTCTCCTCCACTTTGCACTACTGAAACAATTGCTGCTAGAGGACCTATGGCATTAGCCACATCATTTGATCCATGAGCAAAAGCCATGGCACAAGCTGTAAACACCATGAGAACTGCAAAAACTCTTTCAACGCCATCAAACATAGCGCCATTCTTTTCTTTTNTTGTGTTATCAATTCTTTGCAACATCAGTGTTCCTAATAAAGAAATGATCAAAGCAAAGACAAGTGACCATGCAATNCTTTCAGATGCAGTAAAACTTAGACCAACATGTTTTAGGCCTTTTAAAAAAGTCACCATTGAAACAACAAAACCAGCAAGAAACATATAGAAAGGAACATATCTTTTTGCACTCATAAANGGATCTGAAGTTTGCAGAATTAATCTTTTAACACTTGTGAATAACAGAAAAGAAATTGTCCCAGCCATAACTGGTGANACTACCCAACTGGCAACAATTGAGCCAACTTGTCCCCATTTTACAGCATCAAAACCTATGCCCACAGCAGCAAACCCAACTATTGCTCCCACAATGGAATGTGTTGTTGAAACAGGCCAACCAAAGTAAGAAGCGATTAATAACCAAATTCCTGCAGCTAGCAATGAAGCGATCATTCCATAAACCAATAATTCAGGACTGTCAGACATAACTCCTGCATCAATGATTCCCTTACGAATTGTTGATGTAACTTCACCGCCTGCAAGATAAGCGCCTGCAAATTCAAACACACATGCGACTAAAACAGCTTGCCATAAAGTTAATGCTCTAGCACCTACAGAAGTGCCCATAGCATTAGCAACATCGTTTGCACCAATACCCCAAGCCATAAAGAAACCACAAACACAGCCAATAATCAGCAAGATATAGCCATATTCCATAATTATTTCCATTAATCTTTTTCCTTAAATCATTTTGATACTAAACGCACCAGAAGATGTCCTACAGTTTGAGAAATATCTGCAAGGGANCCAATTTTATTGATTACATCATAGAAAAACATAACTTCTACAGGATCGTATTGTTTCTCATATTCAAAAAATTTATTGCGTAAGTTTATTTCTAATTCATCGTTTTCTCTTTCCATTTGCTCTAATTCAACGACGAGCTCACTTAATACTGATGCATCACGGGAACCAAAACCTCTTTTTTGCATGCCGTCTACTTTTCTAATCGCATCGGATGCTTGATTGGCTGCTTTGATGGCAGCCTTAGAACAATCAATAAAACTTTCTAGGATCTCTTTTGGGATTTCCATTTTTCTCCCAATCATTACCCCTGAAATATCTTTTGCTGCATTAGGAATGCCATCCATTGTAAACACTAAATCCAATAAATCCTGTCTTGAAACACTCATAAAAAGTGATGTTGGAAGGTTGTTTCGAATATTATTTTTTATGTCATCCGCTTGGTTCTCTAAATGAACAATCTCCTCTCTGCATTCTAAAGCAGTGCTCCAATCTGATTGGGAAACAGCGGTTAAAAATTTTCCCAGCGAGTCTGTGGCTTTATTGCCCAGCGCCATATGATCTTGTAGTCCAGAGAATGGTGAATCTGCAAGCATTCCTAGAAAAGTATCTGAACTCATGTTATTTCCTCTTTGATAAGTGCGATTGTAATTAAATTATGAATAGACTCAAGTAGAATCAGTAATTTATTCCTCAGAGGTTTCATCATAAACGTATGCAATTAAATCATTTCTGTCTTCTTGTTTTCTCATGCCAGAAAAAACCATTTTATTACCAGGGATAATCTCATAAGGTTTCTCTAACCAAAGATCAAGGTTTTCTATAGTCCAAACAAGTTCACTCTCTGAAAAAGCATCTGAGTAATTATAGCCTTTCATGCTACCTGCTGTTGAGCCAATTATTTTAAATAAATTAGGGCCTATTTTGTGAGGCTCATTTTCTTTTAATGAATGGCATGCACGGCATTGCAAATAAAGCTTTCTACCTCTTTCTAAATCGCCATCAATAGTGATTAGTTCTCTTGTATCAACTTTACTAGCTAATGCAATGTCCTGTTGATCATTGTCAACACTCTTTTGATCACTGCAACCCATCAAGAGAAATACTAGGATAAATAAACTTAGATTTTCAAAAGTGATCATAAAGGATAATAATAATCATTCATAAATAACTGGACCAGTGTCTTCTTGCAGGTTAAATCTAGATAACTCTGGGTGCTCTTCCATCATTCTTTTGTAATATTCTTCTGGCAGCTGGTCAATTGAGTCTAATTTAACGCCTGATGCATGCCAAAGAGTATGGCCTTCAACATTATCCATACCCATCCATGGAAGCCACGGCATTAAAACGGTGGCAGTGAACATGGTTGACAAAGAGAGGGCCTCTTTATCTAGGAACTCTTCTATTGGTGCAAACATTGTCATGCGTTGCATCCTTGGGGCAGACAGTCCTGGTGGGTATGCTGTTTGATTATGCAGCCAAATGGTCTTGGGGCCAAATGTCCAATCTAAAATCAAAGGATCATCAGCCATTTTCTCAATAAAGGCAGTTGGCCTCACACCCATGGTTGAGATATTCAATCCTCTGCCTAAGCTTGCTCGTCTAATGTTAGGTAATATCGTATTAACTTCCCCAGTAAACGGATTCTTAAATTCCCTAATCATTTCGCCAGAGTCTAAATCCCTAAAAAAAGTCAGCATATTGCCTAAAATCTCATAAGAACCGTCTTCTTGAGGGATGACCTTGTAACTCTCCATCCCTTCTATCTTGATCATTGGAATTGGTTGTTCAGAGCCTTTTTGAAAATAGAGAGTGCCATTATAATGCCACGGCACCTGATCCTCGTTTCCTAAGCTTGACTGCATTCGTATTAAGTTAATTAAATTATTCACTGGTAAACTCAAGTCAGGAGCTGAACTTGGTATGCTTCCACTGACCATACTCTTGGTATTATCTGATGCTAAAACAGTAGCCAAGCCAAGACCCATAAGAAAATCTCTCCTTAATAACTTGATTGACATACTTTTCTCCTTTTTCCCTATTTAATTTTGACTTGATTCTATATGTTCAATGACCTTATCTGCAAGAAACTTAGCTAAAGCGTGGTGATCTTCGGTCACTTTCCACATTGACCAAGTTCCTGAATATTGATTTTGGATGGGTTGGCTGAGATTTGGAGCTCCTAACTCAGACCTATAACCTAAGTGCCCAAATTCAGAAACATCATAAGCCAAAGAAGGATCTAGATCATTGCGTCTCTCATTAAGCTTAGCTTGCCGAGGTGGTGGGTATGATTGCCCAGTTGAGCAGCCCCCCATGGTTAAACAACACTGTCCTGACTGATGAGTATCCGAAGGACTAGCACATGACGTTGACACCCATATTCCCCAATAATCAGCAAAGGGGTGACCGTATTCTGGGTAGGTATCAAAATCCAATGTATCGAAATGCAGCCAATTCTTATAACCAATCTCTTTGGCTATCTGATTGGGAACTTCTACTAGATTTAGAACAGAATTTTCCATAATTTGAGGAAAAACAACGACAATATGTTTAACCTTGTTTTTCTTTAGTTGATCAAGAGCTTCCCAATAGCGATAACCCCATTCACCCTCTGGCTTTGATCCATCAGTGTCATGGAGAACTATGTAACCTAAATTCTCACCTCGCATTTCCCGAGTCCTTTCCATTTGTGTGAAAGCCGGTGGGGATGGTTTCACTCTTTGATTGATAACCATTTCACCAAACCAACCTCCTAAAATATTTTGTGTTTTTAATTCAGGAAAGTTTTGAAGTAAGAGATTTTTAATGTTCTTATTAAGAGTAAGCGTGTCATTAATTTTTGGATCAAATACTTCATCACCATTTCGAAT
>JGI24817J26689_1000379_pt1 | contig 10885 bp, 8 predicted proteins | sample METZYME_3_300m_FD_26689 | JGI IMG/M metagenome (IMG submission 26689) | reverse complement strand
CCAAGTCAGCGAATGTGAGCTCGCCGGACCTCAAGCCCTCCAAGTGGAGCTTTGTGAGGTTCAGGCTACCATGCTCGATGACTAGCAGAGGACGCAGTACCCGACCTCTGTCGGTGTTGATGTAGACATCTCGGTTAGCGGTGTCATGACGGATGCAGACCTCTGGCCGGAGTCGGCCAGAGCGTCGACTCCTCTTGATTCTCGAAACCAGTTTGGCGGGCCTCTTGTGTAGGCCAAAGATGTCGCCGTTGACGTGGATCCTCGAGCCGTCCGCCCACTGTTCGGGAGATGAATCGACTCCAGCCTCAAGCAGCAGCTCCTTCACATCGTCCTCGGGAACCTCTTCGGAGACGTCGATCATCTGGGCTGCATTCTTGACCAATCCGCAGTTCTGGCCCTCGGGAGTCTCGTTGGGGCAGAGCCTGCCCCAGTGAGTTGGGTGGAGGTCCCGAGCCTCGAAGTGGGGCTGGCTGCGGACTAGGGGGCTGGTCACCCTGCGCATGTGCGAGAGTGCGGCGATGTACGTCGTACGGTCCAGTAACTGACTGACACCGGAGCGACCTCCGACCCAGTTGCCAGTCGCCAGCGCGTGCATGATCTTGGATGTCAGGACGTCGGGCCTGAGACAGGAGTTGATCTTCAGTTCCCGCTTGCGGTTGTGATGCCTCTCGAGCTGGTACTTGAGATCCCTCGCCAACTGCTGCAGGCTAACCCTGAACAGGTCCTCCATCAGATCACCGGCGAGTCTGACGCGTTTGTTGGCGTAGTGGTCCTTGTCGTTCGGATCGCGGTTAGTGATGGCCATCTCTAGGACCTGTCTGACAATACGACCGAGGAAGATGGCCTTCTTCTCTCGGTTTTCGTCCGAGGAACCGAGGTGAGGGAGAAGTTCCTTGTCAAGCAGATTCTGGATGCGGGACTCGCGGTACTCCTTCTGCTGCCCGGCTGCGAATTTCTTCTCGAGCCAAGCGACAGCCTCCTCCTCCGTCTCAACGCCGTACTCATCGTTGTCCTTGACGTCGTTGAGGTTGGCGACGGTGTACTTCATCGCCTCGACGGGTCCTGCAATAGACGCAAATATCTCCCTGTCGTTCTCCATCCCTAGCGCTCTCATCAGGAGCACGACTGGGATTGGCGTGGTACCCGCGCTTGGAATCTTGACCATCAGCATGCCGTCACGTCTCTTCTCCACGTTGAGCGGCTTGCGCACGCCGTCGCGCTGTGAGAAAATCTTGGCGACCTCGGTCTCGTGGGCATACTTCTTGTTCTTCTCTACAGTGACTCTGTTGGGGGCCAGGTCCTCCATCGAGATGAGTACGCGCTCGGTGCCATTGATGATGAAATAGCCACCAGGGTCGAGGGGGTCCTCGCCCAACTTTCGGAGGAGCTGTGTCAGGTACTCAGCATCCTCGGCTGAAGTCTGAGGGGATAGTTTCCTGTTCTCATCGATGTGGTCGGAGTGCAAGTTGCACCGAGCCGAGCGGACCATAATCGGGAGGTTGCCTATGTGGACGCCCTCCTCCTCAATGTAGCCTAGGCCGCCATCTGGTGGGCCATCTATGTCGTCCCTGTAGATTCGGAAGTCCATGTACACGGGCGAGAAGTAGGTTAGCTTGCGGATTCTGCATTCCAGAGGAGTCGCGGGGTGTTCGGCACCGTTAGCCTCGCGGATGGTCGGGTGTCCCAGTCGGATTCCCTTGAGGCGTACTATAATCTCCTTGTCGAGCACGTCGAGTTTGATGCAGCCTCCCGCCTCCTCGCCTCCGGGCAGGTCTTCGACTGGTTCGTCGGTCCCTATCCTGATGCTACGAACTATCTTCTCCATCCTGCTAAGGCGACCATCGCCAGATGGAATGCAATCGTTATACGACATCAACTGGTGGTTGACGAGGCTCCTCTGCTTGAAGTAACTCTCAACGATCTCCTTCATCTTCTCACCTCAAGCGCTCTCCACGATCAACCTATACGCCGTGCTGGAACCTGCCGATCGGCTGAACCTGACTACTCTGACGACCCTGTTTGCGAGCCAGCCAGCCGGAAGCTCGTCGTCGTCCTGCTCGATTGCTTCTTTGATAGCCTGCACTGCGGGGTCGGTGATGAGTATCTTAGGGAGCAGTTCCTTGGCCAGACGGGTGGTGCCGTCGGCGTTCTTCTGAGACAGACCCCATGGAGCCAACGTGGCCTCCTCCTCCTCATGAGGGATCAACTCGTGGTGCGGGACTAGGATGTGGTTGAGTACGTTGAACCTGTCATCACCTTGAGGAATATCGGCATCGAGCATGGCTTTCCTAGAGATGGTTATCCTGCCGGTGCGTGTCCTCTTGCGCGAAGCCATCTGCTCCCTAATGACTGCCATCACGTTGTCGAGATCGGTGTCGCCAGTTTCGAGTTCGAGTTTCTTGGCGACCTGATCTACGGTCATGCGCTTGATAGCATCCATGTTCGCATCATCGGCCAGCCGGTGCGCGTGAGTCTCGGANANNCCGAGCTCCATGAGGCGCTTTTTCGTAGAACTTTTCACTGCCATCTCGCNCCCCCCTGCCTAGCAAAAACCGTGAGCCTGTGGCGCTGTCAGGCGGGCCTGATGGGATTTGAACCCACGGCCGTCCGGTTAAAAGCCGGATGCTCTACCTGACTAAGCTACAGGCCCATAGCAAGTGCTGGGCCTTCAGCGGACCGAGGGGGGGTTGAAAAACATTACTGAAACGCCAACGCTACGCTACGCAGGGCTGCGACTCCTCCTAGGGGGGGCGGAGAGGCTGAATCAGCGTTGAGGGCATGTACGAATAAAGGTTTTCAGATTCTACCTGCAGTGGAGATTCTGATGGAGGGGGGACGCGGCCGGCCTACCCCCGGGGCAGGGGCGGCATCGGTAATGAATTTTGGAGTCAAAGGTGCTGGTCCGTGGGAGATCACAGTCCCACACACTGTCTACCCACCCCGTGAGGACACAATCTTGCTCGGCCGTGCTATGATGGGACTGTCTGGTCGCGGCGGCCGTGCAACCGAGATTGGGTGCGGCAGCGGAGCGCTCTCCATACTGCTCGCCTCCATGGGCTGGAAGGTTGCTGCGTGTGATGTTAACCCATTCGCTGTAGCAGCTGCGAGAGGCAATGTGAAGAGGGCTGGTTTTACCGATGCTGTCAGCGTCGAGGAAGGAGGTCCCGGCGAGCCGGGATGGGAGTTGCAGGAGGGAACTGCTCTCGTGGTGTGGAACCTGCCATACTTGAATCCACCAGAGCATGACGAGCCCTCCCTCGAACCTATCGAGGAGGCCTCTATGACAGATACCCCAGAGGGTTGGTCGGACAGGCTTCTACAGGTGATGGACAATGAACTGATTGACCCTAGTTGCCTAGTAGTCCTGCTTCATCGCACTGATCCGGGCAGCCCAAGCAAACCCGACAGTTGGATGCGGAATGGTTGGTCCTGCCGGAAACTGGACAGCATGAGGATTGGCGAGGAGAGGCTTGAGGTGCTGAGTTACTGGAAGCCAGCGGCAGGAGAGCCTCTGGTGATTAGAGACCATTGCGAATCGACGATGAACGAAGCCAAGCGGCTTCCTGAGGGGAGGTGGCAGAGAGTGCTGGCACTCTCGCAAAACTCCGGCCGGGGGAGGAGAGGCAGTTCGTGGCAGACGCAGGAAGGGGGACTCGCATGCACCTGGGTCCTCTCTAGTGGGACTCTGGAGCGGCATCCTCCCGGCCTCATACAAACCGCAGTGGGTGCAGCAGTGTCGTATGCACTGGGCTGCTATGTCAAGTGGCCGAACGACTTGGTGTCCAAAGATGGCAGAAAGTTGGGCGGGATTCTCGTGGAGGGGAATTCGGAGAGTGACGGCATCAGGGTCGGAATCGGACTCAATCGGCGGGGTGATGTTGTTGATGGGACGCCTGTAGCCGGATGGGATGAGTTCATCGGAACGAAGTCGGCAATCGAAGTGTACAACAGACTAGATCCGGCTATCTCGTCACTCTTTGAGGAGCACCCTCTCGTACTGCCAGTCGAGAGGGATGAGATGATAGCCCTGTCATGGAAGGGACTGTCGAGGTCACTTTCAGCAGGAGTTGAGCTCAGGCTTGAGGGAGTGTCTGTGAGGGCGGTCGGTTTGAGTCCGGAAGGCATCTAGTGACCGAGTCCGATGGATTTGTCAGAACCATAGACGATATCGGCGGACTTGACTGGAGGTCTATTTCTTGAGGCCCTGCCTGTCAATCCCGAGCCTCTCTCTGACCAATCTTATCTTCCCCGACCTCGTGATTGTGCAGCAGCACTCATTCGAGTTCATTCTTGAAGTGGCTACTTCGCAATCAACCAGGGGGACCTTGACTATCGCACCGACAGAGCCGTCCAGCTCGCTGTAGTGGTCGTACAGTTTCCAGTGCAGCCCATCAAGGAGTTGCCCTAGGAATTCCTTGCAGGACTCGCGGCTCGCGGCTCCTGAACTGATTCTGACCCCNATCCATCGTCGCTTACCCCTAGCAGCCTTACCGAGTCCTGCCATGGTCGTAGGAAAGGGTGTCCCTTAATCGAGTTGGTCAGAGGCCGCTCACTACCGCGACCAACCTGATTCGGCCCACCATCTCGTCACTGGCCCTCGCCCCCATGATGACCTGACAATCGGGATCTAGGGAGGAGACGAATGCCTCCGTGACTTCATTCAGGTGGGCCAGAGTCATGTCTGGACCGCCCTCTACCTGTATCATACAGCCTCTGGCCCCCTCGACGCTGAGGTCTGACAATGGTGACTTGCGTGCCTCGACAACCACCTTGTCGGGCCTGTCCGTGGTACCGGTCCCGACAATCAGTGTGGCGTTTCCGGGCCTGTTAATCACCGTCCTGAGATCCATCAGATCGAGATTGATCTTTCCCACCTTGGCAAGAGTGGTTACCAGTCCCTCAACCAGATCCCCTATCCAGCCTGACCCTGTCCTCCAGTCGGAATCCCTGTTTCGAGCCTGCCAAGCCAGCCTCTCCATGCTGACCCTGATACAGACGTGAGAGTTTTCCTCGAGGGCTTGGATGGCTACCTCTGCGATTGAACAGCGGAGTGGCTGCTCAGCGAAAGGCAGACCAGCGATGGTGATTACGAGGCAGTCATTCTCATATGCTAGTGAAGCCAGTTCGGCCGAGGCGCCTGAGCCCATCCCTCCTCCGAGGCCAGCCATGATGAGTACGAGTTCCGCGTCCTCGAGCAGTGGACCTATCGAGCTCATGCCGTCTCTGAGACGGTGGGCGGCCAGCGCGGGAAGCGCGGCTGTTCCTCGGCCGTCACCCCCTGCATCGAGGTGCAGGCAGTGTGCCGCCGCAGTACCTGCGAAGGAGGTCTCATCCGCGTCGATGAGCAGCAAGTCTGCCAGTTCGGAGCATTTGGAGTGAGCTCTCTCGGCCCAGGTGCAGCCTATTCCTCCGACGCCGGCAATCAGAATCGCGCCCTCGTCCATGCGGCCCCCCTCGTGGCGCGAGCCGTTTAGATTGTGCTTAATCGCGGGTGAGGTAGCGCTGGTATCTGCGCCTCTCGTCACGCGCCCATGCATTGTCCGGCTCAATCTGCAATACGCGTTCGTAGAACTCCACCGCCTTCCTCCATTCTGACAAGTAGCGGCCATGCATATGGCCTAGGTTATTGAGCACGGGAACGCAATCAGAATCCTCCTCCAGAAGCTCCAGCAGAATGGATTCGCGTTATCTATGTCCAGCATCTCCATGCGACTCTCAGCCTCTTCAAGACGCTCCAGTTGGTGCTCGGAGAGGCGGTATACATTTCGCCATTGGGGGCCTGCCACAGCAGTCGCTGAGAGCATTGTCGTTTGAGGTTTCGTGAATTCCTAATGAGAATCATTAGAGTAGCAGATGCGAGTCCTTACGAAAGAGGCAAACTGGAACGTTAATATCCCTATTCAAGGTGGGTTCGCCTGTACCTTGAGGTGTCAGCGTGAGCAGGGTTAGGGCATACTCCAAGAGACTCTTCATGCTGGGTCTAATCACCCTGTTCGTCGCAGGGAGTACTCAGGCTCTGCACAGCGGCGTCGGAGGCGATATGGACGACAAGGGGGAAGTCCCACAAGCGGGCTGCACTTGTCACAACGAGGCTCCCAGCAATTCGGTGACCGTTCTGGTTGATGGATTGCCTTACCACTACGAGTCGGGCACTGAGTACGTATTGAAAATTCAGATAATCGGCGGCCCTGAATTGGATTCGCACTCCAACACCGGGGGCTTCTCTATGCTTGTCAGCGCCGGGACTCTGGCCGCAGAGGAAGGTTACGAGTCGCTGGTCCAGAACTGGGATGGTGATGCTTCTACACTCACCCACACCAACTCAGGCGCAACGACCCCCGACAGGTCATGGGAAGTCGTCTGGACTGCGCCTGCTTCTGGAGCGGGGGTGGTGAGCCTATGGCTAGCTGGCAACTCAGTCAACGGCGACTCGGTGCCGAGTGAGCTCGACATGTGGAACAGACTCACAACTTCCGTCGCCGAAGGCGAGGACGACGGCAATACGAGAGTTGTATTCTCGGGCAACGGCACAATAGAGCCCCCTCCTCCTGTAGAGGGGGTCAATATCCACGAGATGGGGGCGGGGCTCCGGGCCCACTGGCTCGGCCTCTTGGGATTCGCTGCGGTTATCATCGTCCTGCTCTTCTGCGGCTTGTTCCTCCGTTACGGATTCTCCAAGCACTACGCCGGGAGGAGTAATCTGCTGAAATTGCGAATCAAGCACCTCCGAAGAGGTGATCAACTGTGAAGGAAGACGTAGTGATGAAACTGCTCCGACAGGTGCAATCAGGAGAAGTCAGTGTCGACGACGCTCGCTCTGCGCTAGACGGCATCGAGTTGACAGTAGAGGAGTTCGGCGCCGCTGTTGATCACGGAGTGTTCAACGAGCCGGATCCAGGTACGGTCGTGCGGGCCTCAGTCTCTCCCTTTGGCGACTCGATTCTGATTCTCCTGCTGTCCCTGTGGGGCGTCCTATGGAGTCTGTACTGGGCTGGAGCGCTGACCTATGGGTTGTTCAACGGATGGGATCAGCAGTTACTGTCATTCCATATGGGCATGCTCATGCTGACTATCATCATCCTAGGGATGGTCTACCTGAAGTATGTGATGCCCGATGTCGTCATAGTCAAGCACAGGGGTAGCAAGTACATCACTTCGAACGACCCCGAGGGATGGAGACAGTACGAGGTGTGAGGATGGCTAGAAGATTCAGACTCAGACCCGTCCCCGGCAAAGCCGATGCTGCTTCGGAGTCGCCGAAGTTGATTGATAGGAGGGAATTCATGCGCCACTCGTTCAACACCGCTGCCGGTGTTATCACCATGGCGAGTCTTGGCGCGGTGGGCTTCGCCTCACTGCTGATGGGGCAGTCGGACGCGGACGGCGGAGATTCTTCCGTACGCTTCTGGGTACCCACCGGTGCCGAGGACTCCGCTTGGTATGGCGACTTGCACCTCGAGCAGATGCAGTACCAGTCCTTCGTCGATGCCGCAGCATCCTCGGCCACTGGGATGGCGGGGGCTTCCGGGGTCTGGTCGGGTCTACCGGTCAATGTGATCTACCTGCCTCATGATGAGAACTCACAGGCCGCCCCAGAGGAGAACAAGCCTCAGTTCCAGTTCATGGACGGCTACAACGAGAGCGGTGCCTATGTGGGCTCGGGTTACGAGGTCGACGAGGAGCCTGAGTACGAGGCCCTGTCGATTCACGACAACATGATAATCATATTCTCTAGGTGCCCGCACCTGTGCTGCATCCCGGGATGGCAGCTGGTTGCGAATGACTTCACAAGCGACCAATGGAGTCCGGGTGGCGTCGATGCCGGTGGCAACAAGTTGTTCTGCATATGCCACTCCAGCAGGTACGATCCTACGGTCATTGAAAAGAACCGTAACAGGAACAGGACCAACGGCTCCGAGTTCGACTACATAGGAGTAAAGCGAACCGGTGGCCCTGCCCCGGTTGGTATGCCACTGATTCCATTTGAGGTCAACGGAGGGGTCATCGAAGCCCTTGATGACTTCAAGGACTGGTACACGTTTTGTGAGTAGGTGAGATGGTGATTCAATTCTGGTTCCTCTGGCTGTTCATCGCCATCGTCGTGGTCCTCGTAGCGTTCACGCTGCGAAAGGAGCGGGACGACATGCCGAGGACCGATATCCTGCGGGCCGTCGAGACCAGCGCAGGCAGCATGGGTCTGGCAGAGAAGGGCTTCCTCTGGGCCTTCTCCTGGCTCGATACCAGATTCAGGATTCAGGACTATTGGGGGATGAGCAAGGATGCATATCACCATATGCACAGGCAGATGCCGCTGACTCACGCCGAGAAGTACAAGTTGCGCATCATCTGGTACTGGTACCCGCTATACTGCCTTGGAGGAATCTCCTTCCTAGCCTTCATCATACTGGTCATCTCCGGGACGGTACTGGGGCTGTACTACGTGCCCGGAGGGGAAGGGACCCCGTCCCCCGCTTACCTCAGCATGGAGTTCATCATGGTCGATTTGCCGTTCGGCTACATCATGAGGTCGATACACCATTGGGGAACTCACTTCATGGTGGCATCAGTGTTCCTGCACATGTGCAGGGTGTACTTCACCGGAGCCTATCGCAATCCACGTGAGTTGAACTGGCTCATAGGGGTCGCGTTGATGTTCTTCACCATCTTCTTCGGCTACTCTGGCTACCTGCTGCCTTGGGACAGCTTGGCTTTCGGAGCCGCCACAATAGGAATCAACATGGCTGGATCGACCCCCTTGATAGGTGGGTGGATGGCCAAAGCGCTGTTCGCTGGGACCACGCTATCCGGCCAGACTGTTACTAGGATGTACTTCCTGCATGTGTTCATTCTGCCTGTTATTGTCACAGGCCTGATTCTGGCGCATCTGTTCATCGTCTGGGTGCAGGGGATTGCGGAGCCGCATTGAGGTAATTGGCATGGGAATGTTGGACAGGTTTGGGAGGATTGCTGACACTTACATCAGCGAGAGGGACCAGTTGCTCGAGGCCGACGAGGAGAGGCGTCGGGTTTTCGTCGGTCATGCCTTCTGGCCGACCGAGATCATCCGGGACAGCATCATCCTAGCAGCTATGATGGCTGTAATCTCGTTCTACTCCTGGATCATCCCCCCTCCCCTCCACAGTGCAGCCGACCCGTTCGCCCAAGCCGGCTTCGTATTCCCGGACTGGTATGTCCTGTTCTCATACGGCTATCTGAGGTGGGGAGAGTACCTTCCACAGTACATCATTCCCGCGGGGCCGATTGGGGACTTCTTTGGCACTCCTGTAATCGCTTGGAACGCCGGCTGGTGGGGCTCGGCCCTAACAGGCATCCCCGTTGGCCTGCTGGCACTGCCTCCGTTCATCATCGGAAAGAGGGAGAAGAGGGGTGTCGAAGATCCCTGGTTCGCCACTGCAGGAGCAATCTATCTGGCTCATGTGTGGTTCATCTCCGTATTCTCAATCAACATCTTCCTCGACCTCTACTCGAAGGATCTGAGAAACTACTGCTGGTCGGACTCTCACAATTACCTGTTCTGCGGCCGGCAGGCCTCCTGGACTGCTGATGTGTTCAACGCCATACCATGGGTGCTAACGGGCATCTTCGTCTTCGCCGCGATATACTTCGGTGTGCGATGGTTCGTACTGAACTCGATTGGAGCGAGACTCAATCCGATTATCGGGAGACAGATCGCAATCGGGTCCCTAGTGGCCGCCGTAATCATCTCGGCGGTCACTTGGCCAATATATGACAGCGGCTTCTGGGATTACGGAGGGCTGGGTGCGATGGACGAGATTGAGGACTTGGACTCCATGCGTGCGCAGCCCTCGGACACCCTCGTGCACCAAGGAAAGGGAAACGTCTGGGCAGATTGGGAGGACGACTGTCTGCCGTACTCCGAGACGCATGGCTTGGCAGTGTGGGATGACTTTGACTTTGATCACGACGATTCCAGCGACTGGTGTGTGATAGCGGCCGCCAATTGGGCTGATTGGGGAATCTACCAACCGACTAGGGAGTCCATCATAGACTTCGCAGGTGACAATGGGCATGCTGATAGTGGGATTGCGAGGAATGCTGGTGGCTCGGTAACCACCTACCAAGGTAATGCGGATGATTCGGTGATTGTAATATCTGATAGTAGCGCATTCGAAGTGGAGAATCTAGGAGTCTCCAGTGTTCCTGCTGATGTCGGTTGCACATTCCGGACGGTTTACTCGGATTCGGGCGAATCAGCCCGGAATGCAGGAGTTCATTCCCAGAGCATCTCGCTCACAGACTCCTCTGGAACAATCCTGTGGGAGAACGAGGGCGATGTATGCGAGACCGCTACTATCTACCTGTCAGCAGGGGCGAGCTATACGGTCAGTTTCTCGTTCACCTCCGAGGGTGTCAATGATTCCATTTCGATGGCCACAGACTTCTCCGCGGTAGCCTACCAGCCACTCCTGCTCAGTGACGACGGCACTGCTCTAGTCAGGTCAGAGTCGTCGCTGAGTCTTGAGGAAATGACTGCTCTCTCTCTCGACAACCCCACTTATCACAAGAACCCGAAGGGGCTCGATGCCAAGTTGATTTACAGCCTGTTTATTCCCTGCCTCGGAGTGGGGGCGATCGTATTCATGGTCATGCGCAGCATGGCCCGGGGGTATGAATGGGAGATGAACAAGTGTTACGGTTGCGACCTGTGCGATGACGCCTGCCCGGTCAGACTGTTCAACGCCGGTGACAAACTGAACATCATCTACAACACTTGGAACAACGAGGACGACGGCGTCCCGTTGTACTCCTGCCTGACCTGCACGGCCTGCACCAACGCCTGCCCGCAATTGGTAGACTACGACTCCTATGTCGACATCCGCAGAAACCTCATTGTCGGTGGACC
>JGI24817J26689_1000377_pt1 | contig 10895 bp, 8 predicted proteins | sample METZYME_3_300m_FD_26689 | JGI IMG/M metagenome (IMG submission 26689) | reverse complement strand
GCCAGGACAACCGTTCAGCGGTCGCCCCGTCGGCGCCGCAACACCAAGGCCGCTCCGCCAGCGATCAGCACTGCAGCGGCCCCCAGCCCCACCGCCGGCAGGCCCCCACTTGGCTCCCGGCGAGGCCTACCGGCCTCCACCGATCCCTCCGATGCTGAGAGGTCCCCTGCCCTCTCCAGCGTCGTCGACGGGGACGGCGTCCCGGGTTCCACGGTGGCAACAGTCGTCGTTCCGACGGCGTGGGAGGTCGTTGTAGCAATGGCATGGGAGGTCGTCGTAGCTGGTGAGNTCNGGATCTCCGTGGTGGTACTCGGAACCGCCGGCCCTCCTTCCGGTGATGCACTGGGTTTGGCACGGAAGGGGCCGCTCACCTCCCAAGTCACGCCAACGTGGCGGCCCTCGGCACCGGTCCCCCAGTCGATGGCCGGCACCATGTCCCGGACTAGCGCCTCGCCCCGCCCCCGGAGCGAGCTCACGTAGAGTCGGGTCCCGGACGGATCGAAACACGGCCCGGTGGCCTGGGATAGGCGGTGGTCGGCACCGACCATGCGGCAAAACGGGGCCACCTCTCCCTCGGGGCTAATCACCGCCACCTCCATGTCACCCCGATCCTCAACCACGAAGAGGTCTCCCGATCTGGCGTGGACGGTCAGGTCACCGATGCCAACCAGCGGTTGGCGGTGGCCTGAACCGTCCCAGACCACCGAGTGGTGTTGCCCNGNTAGGTCCACGGCGTGGACCCGGTCGTCCAGCGCGGTGGTGAACAGGAGCACGCCGTCGTGGACCCAGACTCCACCCCCCACCGGGGTCACGAACCCGTCGGNGACCTGGACCCGGGTGGGAATCACGGTCGCCAACGGGTCGGGAACCGCTANCCACGACACGCCACCGTCCCGGTCGACGNCCATGGCCTCCAGGAGCCCGTCGGCCAACGCTGCGCCCGAATCCGCCTCGTTCAGGATGGTGAAACGGTAAAGCCGGCCGTCACGGTGGGCCTCGGTTAGGTAGCAGTGTCCTCCGGCCGGGTCGACGGCTACCGACCCGTGGGTGCGTACTCCCAGGGCATGACGGGCCACCGCCGGGTCATGCCCCATCGGATCGCACTCCCAGACGAGACCGTCCCCTCCGAAGGCTTCCTGGCAAGACAGCCAGGTCCCCCACGGGGTGGTGGCGCCCCGGCTGTTGGAGTGGCTGTCAGTGAGGATGGCCGAGGCGCCAGTGATCGATCCGTCGGCAGCGAACCGGACGGCCGACGCCCCACCCCACCGCTCGCCGGGGGTCTGGAAGTCGAATACTTCGTGGTTGCAGGCCAGGCTCCAACCCCCATCGGCCATCGGAACCGTCCCCTTGCCATCGGGGAAGACCGGCCACCGGTAGTCCGTCCCGTTCACCGGGCTACCCCCGACGGCGACGACCCGCGAGGTGAACCCCTCGGGGAGCACCAGCCCGTTCCTGTCGGGCGACCGCCCGTCAAGCGATCCGTACGGGCCGACGCCGGGTCGGGCTGCGGTGGCGCCCGCTGGGGTGGTGGCCAAGAGGACCGAACCGGCGGTTGCTGCCAGGCCGTTCCGCAGAAAGGCCCGCCGGTCCACTGGGTCAGCCGCCGAAGGCGTCGAGCAACCGGTCAGCGGCGGCCGCCGGCGAGGTCCGCCCGTCGCGGACGTCAGCCTCGACGGAACCTAGAAGGTCCAGCACCCCGGGGTCAGTCCGCAGGGCGGTCAGCTGTCGGTCCTCCACCATCGACCACATCCATGCCAGGCGCTGGGCCCGACGACGGTCCTCCCACTCGCCGGTGGCCATGAGGGTGGACCGGTGGGCCACCACCTGGTCCCAGAGTTCATCTAGACCGTCGCCCGTCAGGCCGGCGCAGGTCACCACGCTCGGTGTCCAGGTCGGGCTGGTTGCCTCGGTGAGGCGGAGGGCGGCTGAGTAGTCGCGGGCCGCCGTTCGGGCCGCCGGAGCGTTGTCCCCGTCCGCTTTGTTGATGGCGATCATGTCGGCCAACTCCAGGACGCCCTTTTTGATGCCCTGAAGTTCGTCACCGGCGCCGGGCAGCATCAGCAACAGGAAGAAGTCGACCATGCCGGCCACCACGGTCTCCGACTGTCCCACCCCGACTGTCTCCACCAGCACCACGTCGTAGCCGGCGGCCTCCAGGACGACCATGGTCTCCCGGGTCGTCCGGCTCACCCCGCCCAGGGTCCCGGCGCTGGGCGACGGGCGCACGAAAGCCGCCGGATCGTTGGCTAGGCGGAGCATGCGGGTCTTGTCGCCCAAGATGCTGCCACCGGTCAGCTTGCTGGTCGGGTCCACGGCCAGCACGGCCACCCGATGGCCAGCGCCGGTCAGCTTGGTGCCCAGGGACTCGATGAACGTGCTCTTGCCTACGCCGGGAACGCCCGTGATGCCTACCCGGTGCGACTCCACGGCGTGGAGAAGCAGGACGTCCAGCAGCTCACGGGCCTGCACCCGGTGGTCGGACCGGGTGGACTCGACCAGCGTTAGGGCCCGGCCAACAGCGGCTCGGTCGGCGGCCAGAACCCCCTCGACCAGTTCATGGACGGTCATGGTCCTGGTCCCGGTCAGGCCAGCCAGTCGAGCAGGTCGACAGCCGCCTCGGTGACCACCGTCCCCGATGGGAACACGGCCGCCGCCCCGGCGGCCAACAGGACGTCGTGGTCGGCTGGCGGGATGACCCCGCCGACCACGATGGCGATGTCGTCCCGGCCCAGGGCCACCAGTTCGGCCAGGAGTTCGGGCACGAGCGTCAGGTGGCCGGCGGCAAGTGAGCTCACGCCCACCACGTGCACGTCGTTTTCCACTGCCTGGAGGGCCACCTCGGCCGGGGTGGAGAACAGGGGTCCGATGTCGACGTCGAATCCCAGGTCGGCGAAGGCTGTAGCGATGACCTTCTGGCCCCGATCGTGGCCGTCCTGGCCGACTTTGGCCACCAGGATGCGGGGCCGCCGGCCATGGCTCGCCTCGAAGTCGACCACCCGGCGGCGCGCCGATCCGACGGCTTCGCCGTCGCCGACCTCTCTGTTGAACACTCCGGAGATAGTGCGGACCTCCGCCACGTGACGCCCGTAGACCGTCTCCAGGGCGTCGCTGATCTCCCCGACCGTAGCCCTCGCCCGNGCCGCGTCGACGGCCAGAGCTAACAGGTTGGCTCGGACGTCGGCAGCACCCCGGGTCAGGGCGTCCAGCGCCGCGGAACAGGCTGCGGNGTCACGCTCGGCGCGNAGCCGCTCCAGCTTGGCCACCTGGTCGGCCAGGACCCGGGCGTTGTCCACCCGGCGCACCTCGACCTCGTCCTGGCNCNCCGGTCGGTAGCAGTTCACCCCGATGACCGATTGGCGTCCGGAGTCGATCCAAGCCTGGGTGCGAGCCGCCGCCTCCTCGATCCGCAACTTGGGGATGCCGGCCTCGATGGCCTGGGCCATCCCGCCGATCTCTTCCACCTCGACCAGGTGCTCCCGGGCCCTGACCGCCAGGTCGTGGGTGAGCCGCTCCACGTGGTAACTGCCGGCCCACGGATCGGCTACCCGACACGTACCGCTCTCCTGCTGGAGGAACAGCTGGGTGTTCCGAGCGATGCGGGCCGAAAAGTCGGTCGGAAGGGCCAACGCCTCGTCCAAGGCGTTGGTGTGTAGCGACTGGGTGTGGCCCTGGGTGGCCGCCATGGCCTCCACGCAGGTNCGGACCACGTTGTTGTAGACGTCCTGGGCGGTGAGGCTCCAGCCCGACGTCTGAGAATGGGTGCGCAGCGACGACGACCGGGGGTCCCGCGGCTCGAACTGCTTCATGAGGTCTGCCCACAGCAGCCGGGCAGCCCGCAGTTTGGCTACTTCCATAAAGAAGTCCATGCCGATAGCCCAGAAGAAACTAAGGCGCGGGGCGAAGGCGTCGACGTCCAGCCCTGCAGCCACACCGGCTCGCACGTACTCCACCCCGTCGGCCAACGTGTAGGCCAGTTCCAGGTCGGCCGTGGCCCCTGCCTCTTGCATGTGGTAGCCGGAGACGGAGATTGAGTTGAAACGCGGCATCTCGGCACTGGTGTAGGCGAAGATGTCCGAGATGATCCGCATGGACGGGGCGGGCGGGTAGATGTACGTGTTCCGGACCATGAACTCCTTGAGAATGTCGTTTTGGATGGTTCCCGACAGTTGCGACGGCGCAACCCCCTGCTCCTCGGCGGCCACGATGTAGAGGGCCAGGACGGGCAGCACGGCCCCATTCATGGTCATGGAGACACTCATCCGGTCCAGCGGGATCCCCTCAAAGAGCGTGCGCATGTCGAGGATGGAGTCGATGGACACCCCTGCCATCCCGACGTCGCCGGCCACCCGCGGGTGGTCGCTGTCGTAGCCCCGGTGGGTGGCCAGGTCGAAGGCCACGCTGAGGCCCCGCTGGCCGGCGGCCAGGTTGCGCCGGTAGAAGGCATTGCTTTCCTCGGCCGTGGAGTACCCGGCGTACTGGCGGATGGTCCACGGCTGGCTGGCGTACATAGTTGGGTACGGCCCGCGGAGATACGGCGCGATCCCCGGCCATCCGTCAAGGGTGTCCAAGCCCGCCACGTCAGCCTCCGTGGAGAGGGCAGGAACGTTGATCTGCTCGGGTGTCTGACGGACTAGTAGCTCGGGACCCCGCCCAGTCTCGGCCACCACCCGGTCGGCCCAGGCGTCCAGGTCGTTCGGGGCTGGGCTGTCTCCCAGTTCCACAGTGCTGAAGTCGGGGATGGCGTTCATCGCTCCACCCCGCACCAGTCCAGGGCCCTACCCAGTACCTCGATCACGTCAATTCCCGGGTGGAGGAACTCGTCGATACCAGCAGCCTTGCCAGGCCGCCTCGTCGTCACCCGGCTTGCCGACCAGCACCACCCATCCGGCACCGGAGGCCTTCAGGGAGGATGCCGCCCGGGCAGCCTCTGCGGCGTACCGATCGTCGGACCCGCACAGCACTGCGGGACCGTCTGAGTCGAGGCTGTCGAGGTCACCGTCGACGGCACGAATCCCAGCCACCGCGAACAGGTTGCGGGCGAAGGTGGCCCGATCGGCATGCTCGTCTAGGGGACCCAGGGCGATGATCCGCACGGTCGGCTGATCGGCGGCCTCGTCGGCGGCGTCCCGCAACGCCTCGAACGCCGAGGCCGACCGACGAAGGGGCAGCGGGCCCTCCGCCGGTGGAGGGCCCGGCGGTCGCCGCACGGCCACCTCGTTAAGGTCGGGGAACTCGGACACCCCGGTAAGGGGATCGGCCCGGGTCGCTAGGCGTTCGTACCGTCGGGCCCAGTCGACCTCAGCCTCGGCGGTCGCCCGACCTGAGGCCAGCGCGGTGGCCATACCCCCCTCGGCCTCTAGGTCCCGAAACCGTTCCCAGGTCGCGGCGGCTAGCCGGCTGGTCAGGTCCTCCACGTACCACGAACCGCCGGCCGGGTCGATGACGGCGGAAAGTCTGCTCTCCTCGAGGAGCAGGAGCTGCAGGTTGCGAGCCGTGCGTCGGCCGAACTCGTCCGGCCGCCCCAACGCACTGTCGAAGGGGCGCACGGTCACCGACCGGGCACCGCCAATTCCGGCGGCGAAGGCAGCCACTGTGGACCGCAGCATGTTCACCCACGGGTCGCGACGGCTGAGCATGGCGGCCGAGGTGAGGGCGTGTTGGTAAGCGGCGCCCTCCGCCGGGTCAGCTCCACAGGCCTCGGCCATTCGAGCCCACACGCGGCGGAAGGCCCGGAACCGGGCCACGGTAAGGAACTGGTCGGCGTCGGCCGGGAGGGTGACCGAAAGGGTTGCTAGGGCGTCGGATACGCCGATCCCGTGGTCGACGAGGGCCCGTAGGTAGGCCACTCCGGTAGACAGGGCGGAGGCCANCTGGCCGACGTCACTGGTCCCAGCGTCGGCGTAAGGGGTGGCGTCGACTTCCAGCGCCCGGACCCCAGGTAGCGGTCGGGCCCGGGCCACGAGGTCCAGNGCNGCGGCGTCAATCGTCGGCGGTCCGCCGTAGCGTGCGGCCACCCCGAGGGGGTCAAGGCCCAGGTGGCCTCGCCGTTCGGCCTCGGCAACGCCGCTCGCCTCCCACAGATCAAGAAGCCAGCCGGCCACCTCGTTTGTTGCCGGCCCGGGCNNCAGGGCCACGGTCGTCATGTCCAGGTACACGCCGTTCAGTACGGCGGCCAGGTCNGCTGGACCAGCGATGCCGATGGCCTGGGGATCCAGCAGCACCGAGGTGGANCCCCGTTCCAGCTCNTCCAGCACCGTCCGNTTGGCNTCTTCCGGACCCTCGTCCACGACCAGGGCTCGTACGTCCCATCCGTCGGGCGTAGCCCCGGCNGNGGTNGCTCCTCGGGTGAACGGCGCTGCCCCGGGCAGACCGGCCGGCTGTCCGTCTTCGGGTCCGTACACCGGGGCGATGCGGATCCCGTCTGNTGTAAGCATGGCTAGGTCATCGACGGTACGGCCCCGCAGACCGGCCTCGGCTAGGGCGGTCCAGTCCGCCCGTGAGGCCGGCTCGAAGCCATCAACCAGGGGGGTCGGTCCGGGGCGCGCCGGGTTCATGGACNGATGGTAGGTGACGGTCCGTCAGGTCCCGGATGCCGTGTGACGGGTGACCAGAGACTCGTCCCCTCAAGCGTGGAGTCCTTCAGCGAGCCTGCGGGGACCCGCTCGCGGGGAAACTTCGCCCTCCACCTGGCCTAGCAAGCTCCAGAGGCTGTCCGGTCGGGACTGGCCGAGACAGCCGGCTCGGCTTCGCCGACGGCTACCGCCTGGCCATGGTGGTCGGGACCGTACTGTTGTTCCTGACAGCCGTCGCGGTGCACCGCGTGTCCTCGCCGCTAACCCCTTCCCGCCGGCTGGGGCCCGGGTCCGATGGGGGTGCGAGGATCGGGCCATGCGCATCTCGACCTCCCTGAACTACGCCACCGACCCTCAGACAGCCGCCACCCAGGCCAGGGAGCTGGAGGCGGCCGGAGTCGACCGGATCTGGATACCCGAGGCCTACGGCTTCGACGCGGTAAGCCTGCTGGGCTATCTGGCGGCCAGCACGTCCACTGTCGAATTGGGCAGCGGCATCCTTAACACGTACAGCCGTACCCCGGCCCTCCTGGCCCAGACGGCGGCCGGCCTGGATGCCCTGTCGGATGGTCGGTTTGTCCTAGGCCTAGGCGCCTCTGGCCCGCAGGTCATCGAGGGGTTCCACGGGGTCCCGTACGCCAAGCCGCTGACCCGCACCCGGGAGATTGTCCAGATCTGCCGGGCCGCCTGGCGCCGGGAACGCCTAGTCCACGATGGAGACGTCTTCACCCTGCCCCTCCCAGCTGACCAGGGCACCGGCCTAGGGAAGCCGCTGAAGATCATCAACCACCTGAAGCGAGCCGATATCCCGATCTACATCGCCGCCCTCGGCCCAAAGAGCGTCGAGGAGACGGCTGCCACCTGTGACGGCTGGCTGCCCTTCCTCGTATACCCGGAGCGCATGGACCTGGTCTGGGGTGATGCCGTGGCCGCCGGCTTGGCCCGCCGGGACCCCTCCCTCGGTGAGCTGGACGTGGTGGCGGGCGGCCTCGTGGCCATCGGCGACGACGCGACGCAATACCGCGACCTGGTCCGCCCAGGGGCTGCCCTCTACATCGGCGGCATGGGTGCCCGGGGAAAGAACTTCTACAACGACGTCTGCAAGGCCTACGGATTCGTCGACGAAGCGGTGGCCGTCCAGGATGCCTACCTGGACGGTCGAAAGGAGGAGGCGGCTGATTTGCTGCCCGCCGAGTTGGTCGAGAACACATCGCTGTGCGGTGACGAGGCCTACGTGATCGACAGGCTGGCCGCCTACCGGGAGGCCGGCGTGACGTCGCTGAACGTGACGCCCATCGGCGGCCAGCCGGCCGCCGTGCTGGGACGGCTCCGAGAACTAGCCGAGCACGCGTAGCCGCCCGGCAGCAGAGCTACCGGGTACCGGGACGGGTGTCGGAGGGGTCCAGGCGCACCCCAATCAGCAAGCCCTCGGTCAGGCGCTGTGCCGCCTCGGCGAGCAAGAAATTTCCCATCAGGCGCCGCGGCGTCCGGACATGGCGCGACCCGCAACCGGTGGCCCGTACGACCCGGCGGGCCAAGCGGTCCGGATCGGCGACAGGCAGCATGCGAACCAGGTTCATCCGGGCCAGCACCTTTTGTCCGCTGGGCGAGGTGGCCTCCACGGCGTCCCACATACGGGTGGCCACCGGCCCCGGCGCCACCGTGGTCGTCCCGATTGGCGTGGCCTTCAGCTCCAACCGCAGTGACCGCACGAAGTTGGACACCCCAGCCTTGGTGGCGGAGTAGGTGGCCATGGTCGGAAACCCCGCCGTGCCGGCAATCGAGGACAGGAACACCAAGTGCCCGCGTCCCCGGGCCAGCATCCCGGGCAGGACGTATCGGGTCAGCACCATAGGTGCCTCCAGGTTCAGCCGCGTGGCGGCCCGAACAACAGCGGGGTCGATTACAGCGGCCATGTCGGTGGTCTCCATCCCGGCGTTGTTCACCAGCACGTCGATCGGCCCGTGGTCAGCCTCCACGACCGGGACCAGGGCCTCGACAGCGCCAGCGTCGGTCAGGTCGACGACTACAGCGTGCCCACCCACCTCGGCCGCCACGGCGCGAAGCTCGTCGGAGGCCCGGGCGGCCACCACCACGTGGGCACCCGCCGCCGCGTAGGCCTGGGCCAGCGCGGCCCCGATCCCCTTCGATCCACCGGTCACCAATACCCGTGCCCCAACCAATTCCATGCTGGCGACCGTAGCCCCACCACCGAGCCGGCTTCCCGACCCGTCGGCACCACGGGTACGGTCGACCGGCGCCCCGGGAGCGGGGCCTGACTCCGGGAGCACGATGGCCGACGCAGATCTCTTCGAACAGTTCACCGTGGAAGTCTCCGACGAGGCTGTCTTCGACCTGCGACGACGCCTGGCCGACACCCGGTGGCCTGACCAGGTCGCTGACACGGGGTGGGATGACGGCTGCGACCTGGCGTGGCTTCGGGAGCTGGCCGACTACTGGGCCGACGGCTTCGACTGGCGATACGCGGAGGCCCGCATCAACTCCTTCGACCAGATCACCACGACTATCGATGGCCAGCGGATCCACGCCATCCACCAGCGGTCCCCAGAACCCGACGCCCTCCCCCTACTCATCTCCCACGGGTGGCCGGGGTCGATCGTGGAGTTCCTGCAGGTGCTGGGCCCGCTGACCGACCCGGCCGCCCACGGAGGCGAACCGGGAGACGCCTTTCACGTGATCGCCCCGTCGCTTCCCGGTTACGCCTGGTCCGGCCCGACGGCTGACCCGGGCTGGGGGCCTGACCGGACGGGACGGGCCTTCGCCCTGCTGGCTGACCGCCTCGGCTACGACCGTTACGGCGTGCAGGGCGGTGACTGGGGATCGTTGGTGTCTCAACACATCGCCGGCCACGATCCCGACCACGTGGTCGGCTGCCACCTCAACATGCTCGCCGCCTTCCCGAGGGGCCGCGACGGCGACCTCGACGACATCACCCCCGTCGAGCAGCAACACCTCGACCGATCCGCCTGGTACCAGGCCGAGGACAACGGCTACTTCCGTATCCAAGAGACCCGCCCCCACACCCTGGGGGTTGGCCTCCACGACTCGCCGGCTGGGTTGCTGTCGTGGATCGGCGAGAAGTTTCACGGTTGGACCGACCACGACGGTGATCCCCTCGACGTCGTGGACCGCGACGACCTGCTGGCCAACGTAAGTACCTACTGGTACACCGGGACCATCACCTCGTCGGCCCGCTTCTATCTGGAGTTCCGCCGGGACCTGACCGAGGGGCGTCTCCCACCACCGAATACCGAAGTTCCCTTCGGAGTCTCCGCCTTCCCGGAGGAGTTGATGGTAGGACGTCGTCGGTGGGTGGAGGCCGACCGCAACATCACCTTCTGGCGGGAACACGACCGGGGAGGGCACTTCGCCGCCATGGAACGGCCCAAAGAGTTCGTGGCCGACATCCGCGAGTTCTTCCGGGCCCTCCGGTGAGTAGCCCGGTGATGCTGGTCGGGGCGGGTGGTACCGCCCTAGCAAGTGAAACCCGTGGTCCTGACGGGCCGACCGGACACCCGGTGGTAGCCACCACGGGATGGGCCAATGACCGCCGCGTCTGGTCACCGATGGTTGACGACCTAGCCGCAAACCACTCGGTGACCACTTGGGATCTCCGAGGACACGGCGACAGTGAGGCCCCGGCTCCCGGGGAGTACACCCGGGCCCACGCCCTGGGCGACCTGACTGCCGTACTGGACCATGCCGGCCGACCGGCCGTGCTCATGGGCCACAGCCTCGGGGGGTACCTGTCGCTAGCCCACGCCGTGGACCACCCGGACGAAGTGGCTGGCTTGGTGCTGGTGGCCACCGGACCGGGGTTTCGGAAGGCGGAGGCTCGAGAGCAGTGGAACGCCTCGGTTCGGGCCTCCATGAAGAAGCTGGATCTCCCGGTCGGGGCCGATGAGCTCTCGATGCACACCGATGCCCACGTCATCGACCACCTGGCCGACATCGAGGTTCCGGTCCTGGTGCTGCTCGGGGAACACGACGTGCGTTTCGCCGCTTCGGCCAGCCTGTTCGAACGGGACCTAAACGTGCGGGAAACGGTGATCGTTCCCGACATGGGCCACATGGTCCACGTAAAGGCGCCGACCGAATGCGCGGCGGCCGTGTGCCGGTTCTTGGCCGGCCTCTGACCGGAACACCAATGAACACTGATCCCCTGGCCCGCATGGTTGACCTGCCGGGTGGTGCGTTCCGCATGGGGAACGAAGACGGCGGGTACCCGTCCGATGGCGAGGACCCGGTGCGCGAGGTGCGAGTGTCACCGTTCGCTATCTCGGCCACCACGGTGACCACGGC
>JGI24817J26689_1000372_pt1 | contig 10963 bp, 9 predicted proteins | sample METZYME_3_300m_FD_26689 | JGI IMG/M metagenome (IMG submission 26689) | reverse complement strand
CTGTGACAAACTGAAATACTGTCACCAAATTGTCAATATAATCCGGTATAGTATTACCATTTGTATCCGCATTAGCAATAGCATGGGTACCAGTAATAGTATAGTGAAAACGAAAATAACCATTATCAAGTGTCTGATCTAGCCCTACGCCCTCAGCGCGATCTTCCATTGAACGATGAACGATCGGCCTGTCAAATCGAAATCCAACATTTCGTAACCTTGATTTCTGGTTGTCATCTAGCTGATTACCGTATAGTGCTACATTAAATAAATGCGGCGTCAAACATCTCACTTGCCCATTTCCTGAAAATGATTGAATAACTATTTCAACAGATTGATCCATATTGCCTGGTATCTTTGCTAAGGATATACTTGATAACAAAATAACTAGATAACATATTTTTTTCATGGTTTCCTCTTTGTTGGTTTCTGGGGAAGTGGCCTTATCCACTGTCGAATAATATCCTGGGTCTCAGGCTGCAGGGAATAATAGGCACGTTGAACTTCCATTATTACTGGTGTGCCATCTCTAGGGCCAACGATTCCCTTATAGTTTCCAGGTAAGGATTCTTGTGAAAAAATTGCATAGGTCATATACAAGTAATATTCATCATTCGTTAATATTTTTGATTCATGATCCTGGCGGAGTGTTTCAATCGTATTTATCGATTGGGCTGGTTCTTGTGGTTTTGCTTCAGGCTTTGATGTGCAACTTTGAAGAACGATCAAAATTATGAAAACAAGCGTTGTAAGATTATTATTATTCCTTAAAATTTCTTTTGGTATCGTCATATTTTTTCTTACTCCAATATAGCCTTACAAAAAGAGCCATCAATAACAGCCCCAATACATAAAACAGAGCATAGTAAGGTAAAAGCTCCCCCATTACTTATCAATTCGAATGTAGCGGTCGTAAATATAAGTTACAATTAGTAATCCCAAGCCAGTCGGCAGTTCCCAGCCCAAGGCCTCTTGTCCATCACTAGCCACAACGCCTGCTACAGATAATGATACACCGATTAGCAAAGCAGCATTCCTAATTCTGGAATAATTCAGTTCAGATTCCAGGTTTACATTAGGCTTACCTATTGGTTTGGCATCAGCGAATACTGGTTTCAGGGAATCCAGCGGAAAACGAAGTGAAACCAAAAGTTCGCGTGGATTACCAGGCCACAAGAATTCATGTGTTTCAATAATTGGGACAGCCAATGATATCTGAACAGATTCTGCTGAATTATGCACGATAATGTTTTGTACCGGTGNCGGATATTTGATTCGTTCTACCAAATTTGTATCAATGTAGGCGTTCATAATTGTNGCGTAGAACCAGCCATTGTCAGAGAACCAGCCCGTTACCGTATTTTCCGGAATTGGTTTGTCAGAGTGGATCTTTAAGAAAACCCCATTTTTTTTTACCTCTACTTGTAGATCAGTGATATTGATATCTTTTGCCATGGTTTGGCAACAAAACAAGAAACAGATAATTGGAATCTTTAATGAATTCACATGGTAGATAAGTTTATGTAAGTTTTCCCCCTTCATATTGCGGATAAAATCTACAATGTTCAATAAATACATCCTCAATCTAATCATTTTTACAGCATATCTTGCAGCCCAGCAGGTTGAGATTGATAATATTCGCCCAATTGCCCATTTAGATCTAGGTAATTGTAATGATGTTTGGGGCTACACGGCACCTAATGGCCATGAGTTTGTATTAGTTGGCCATAGAACAGGCACATATATATTTGATGTATCTACAAACCCCCATGACCCCATTGAAGTTGGTTTTATACCAGGCGCTATTTCTACATGGAGAGATTTGAAAGTCCATAGTTATTATTGTTATGTAACCAATGAAACTGGAGGTGGAATGGATATTATCAGTCTCGAAGATCCCTTCAATCCAGTAAAGGTAGGAGAATACACATCTACATTTACTTCCGCTCACAACTTATTTATTGCTGATGGTTATGCTTATATTTTTGGTGCTAATAATGATGCTGGTGGTTGTAGAATTTTAGATCTTTCTAATCCGGAGTATCCTGTAGAAGTAGGTTCCTGGGAAAACACATATTTTCATGATGGATTTGTGAAGAATGATACTCTATATGGATGTGGCATCTATATTGGTAGTCTATATATAATTGATGTTTCCAATAAATCAAACCCAACTACATTAGTAGAATATAATTATAGTGATTATGGCTGCCATGCCATCTGGGTTACTGATGATTCCAAATACGCTGTTACAGGCGATGAGGAAAATGGAGGCTATGTCTATATTTTTGACATCCAGGATTTTGATAATATTAACATGGTTGCCACCTGGTATCCGGATGAGCCGGAGGTTCAAAATAAATCTGTCCACAATGTGTTGATAAAAGATGACCTGTTATACGTATCCTATTACGTCTATGGTACAAGAATAGTTGATATATCCGATCCCAATAATCCTATTGAAGTAGGCTATTATGATTGGTACCCCGGTCAACAGGGACTATACAGTGGTAATTGGGGAACATATCCGTTCACGGAAAATGGATTAATTTATTCTACTGATTATAGTGGCAACGGCTTATTTGTAATGAGCTATCCCTTTATGGGTGAAATTGAATTTGAAGAATTGCCTGATACTGAAAATAATGTTGACCCAATAACTTTGTCAGTATCCATAGATGAGAGTTCTGATTACAGTGTTGATTATTCAACCCTTATGCTCTACTGGGGACTCAATGGGACGATAACTGATTCAACCGCATTGACTATGTCCGGGGACAGCTATATCGGCAGTATTACACCAACTGGTCAAAACGGTACAATGCATTACTATGTTGCTTTTAATACAATGACAGATGAGCGTGTCACCAAACCATACGGGGCACCATATGCCTCATTTACTTTTAATATTGGTACGGATAATGTATCCCCTGAAATCGAATTAATTACAGACTTGGCTGACCAATTCTATCCCTCTGGATCATACGAAGTTGTCTCGATTGCATCTGATAACATCGGTATTGGCATGGTAGAACTCTTTTGGCAGGTTGGAAATGGTGAAATTCAAACTGTTACTTGTACAGAATTAAATGATCAAGATTATGGAGTGATTTATGAAGGTGTTTTATCGTACGAAAATATTTCTCCTGGAACAGAAATATCATATTGGACAGTAGCGACAGATGCTTCCAGTCAGTCAAACCAGTCCGAATCAGAATTAAAACATTTTATTATTTCGAATAGTTATATACTAGGTGATTTTGAAAATGAAGAAGCATTGGATCGTTGGGAACTGGGAGATTGGGGTCGGCAATATGTTAACCATGATATAAAATGGGCTATAAATGATAGCCCAACTGGTCTTTATTCGCCAAATACATATAATCCTTGTTATCTAATAGAGCCCCTTGATTTAACTCATTTTAATCAGGCTTATATTAAATTTTATTCAGGAGAAATACTGTATCCAGGTGATTATGGATACTTTCAAATTAAAAGAGGGAATGCTGCTGGTTGGTCTACCGTATTAACAATTCACACATATAACGATCAAGAATTAGTAGAGCGATTTGTCAATTTAAATTCCTTTATTAATGAAAGTGAACTTTACATCAGGTTATTGATGACATCAAATTCAACAGATGAAGGCCAAGGGTGGTTTGTTGATGATATTTCTCTGGTTTTAAATCAGGATATGCCGCCAAACGTGAATACTGATTCAGGAATAATTAATTTGCCGGACCAGGTTCAATTATATCCGAATTATCCTAATCCATTTAATCCAATAACGAATATTGCCTTCAGCCTTTCAAAACATTCCCTGGTAGATCTAAAAATAGTAGATATTGAAGGCCGGCAGATCCGTCACTTACTAAGTAATGGTTTTGCCGCCGGTAGACATGGTGTGAGCTGGAATGGTACCAATGATCTAGGTGCGGCGGTTGGCTCGGGCATATATTTTATGGTTTTACGAGCCGAAGGCAAGGTTCTGAGTCAGAAATTATCCTTGATCAGATAATTTCTGATCATTTCGTTTTTTTATTCCCTCTTCAATAGAATCAAGTAGGGTAGTCATGACCACCTCTGACTGAATTTTATTGATAATGCTAAGTACAAATATTGGGTATTCTTCTCTTTGCAACAGTGGTTCGACTATTTCAAAAGGATCTTCTTCATCTAAAATATTGTCAATCGTCAAACCTGAATTCATCTTTTGATGGATAAGTTCATGTAAGGATAAGATGTAATCCTTAATCTCATCTCTGGATAAGGTCAGTAGGTCTTCTGTTTTATTAATTGCCGCCATTATTTCCTTGAAACTTACTGAATTAAGCGTTGAATAGGGAAGGGGCAAACGGTAATTTTACCGAAGGATTATCAATGATAATTTTTCGTTCCACTGCCATTTTACTCCTGTTTCTGATTACTTCTTTTTCTCGTGCCCAAGAAGGTCGTTCCATGCAAGGTGCTTTCGGAACAGTAACTATCGATGGTAAAATGTGGAACCAGATTGCGCTAAGGCCCGTTGTGCCAGTATGGAAATTTGCTGTGGCCCTTGATCTTGTGTTTTATTTTGACCAAGATGGTAATATTCATAAAGATGAATGGGATTTTTCTAATCCAGAAGCGATAAAGAATACAATTATTGATAAAATTTATTATATCCGTTACGGATTGAAACAAGATCCATTGTATTTCAAGGTTGGATCTCTAGATCGTGTGGATATGGGCTATGGTATATTGGTAAATTCCTATTCAAATGCTATCCAGTATCCGCAAGTGCGAAAAGTGGGCTTGGATTATAAAGTAAAAACGAAATTCGGTACATTTGAGGGATTCGTTAACGATTTCAAGGAAAATATCGGACTAACGGGCTTGCGGTTAAAATCTCCCTTATTAAGTTCATTACCAGTTGCATTATCATTTGTTATTGATCGTAATCAGTACCTTGGCCTGCGGGATGGTGATAACGATGGAGTACCTGATATTGTAGATGCTTTTCCAATAAACTCAAGCTATGCGATAGATTCGGATAGCGATGGACTGGCCGACTCGCACCCGGATGAATTAGACCGCGATGGTGATGGCTATTTGGATGCCGGTGATATTAATGATATTCATGCATGGTGGGACGATTTAGGTAATACAGTTGGAGTTGATTTCAGTAATGAATCTTATTACGATTCATTGCCTGATGGTAGCATTGATTTGGCGCCTGATCCTCTGAATGTTAATAAGGACTCAGATCCAATAGGCGCCATTGCACTGGACATTGGTTATCCGGTGCTTACCCAGGAAAAATTATCGGTAAAACTTTATGCACAAGCGGCCAAAATGTTAGGGGAGACTGTCCATCCAAAAAAGGGGAATGGAAATCTAGCACTTGGTACCGGTTTGGTCCCATTAGGTGTGTTGACTATTTTTGGACCTGCACAACTCAATCTGGAATACAGAATGATTCCCAAGGGGCAGTTTGAATTTGGTTATTGGAATCGTTCATACCAGATCGAACGAGCAACATTTTCCAACGTTGACAGTCTTGGAATGCAGGTTCGTACTAAGGAACAGCGGTTAGGTCGTTATGGACGACAGAATGGCTATTTTGCCAGTTTAAGCCTCAAACTTGGAAGTTTATTAAGAGCAGGTGCCGCATACCAGGACCTTACTGGAGAGATTTGGAATAGTGACTTGGCTGAATATGAAGAAAACAAAAATAAGAACTTTTTGGCTTCTATAAGTTTGTCGAAATCCATTAGTAAAATCAAATCGGCTCGCTGGTTTTACCAGCAACAAAATGTGCCTAACCCATTTAAATTTGAGCCATCTGAAAGCACGGTAATGGGGTATCGGGTCGGCATCGGCCTCGGATCGGGTATGGTTTTGAATTATACTTTTCAGCGGACCTACAGAGATTTAAATGGTGACGGCAGGGTGGATGGACCGGACGAAACGATCAATATAACAACGATTGAAACCAGTTTTACTTTCTAATGGATGCAAAACAAATAAGAGCTGATTTTATAAAATTCTTCCAGGATAAGGATCACCGTTTTATACGCAGTTCTCCAGTGGTGCCAGTGGATGATCCAACATTACTTTTTACGAATGCAGGGATGAATCAGTTTAAGCCAATTTTTATGGGCACCAATAAACCAGAATATCCGCGAGCGGTTAACACACAAAAATGTATTCGAGTAAGCGGTAAACACAATGACCTAGAAGAAGTGGGCGTTGACTTATATCACCATACATTTTTTGAAATGCTGGGTAATTGGTCTTTTGGAGACTACTATAAAAAAGAAGCGATTACCTGGTCTTGGGAATTATTTACCGATTTGTGGGGACTTGACAAATCAAGACTTTGGGTCACGGTCTATAAAGATGATGATGAGACTCATGATCTATGGTTGCAAGAAACTGATATTTCAGCCGAGAGGGTATTGCGATTTGGAGATGAGCATAATTTCTGGGAAATGGGCGATACAGGTCCCTGTGGCCCGTGTTCAGAAATTCATTATTATGTAGGCGATGTTATTGAAGATCAGGGTTCTGGTGGTGTAAATAATACTGGTGAATATTGGGAATTATGGAACTTGGTATTTATTCAATACGACAGACAGGGGGATGGCAGTTTAATCGAATTACCCGAAAAACACGTGGATACCGGTGCTGGGTTAGAAAGAATTGTTACCGTCTTACAAAATAAATCGTCCAATTATGAGACGGATCTTTTTCAACCGATAATTCAGGGAATAGAAAAAATAGCTGGGTCGTCATATAATAAGGATATTGTACCACACCATGTTATAGCTGACCATGTGCGAATGTTAAGTTTTGCCATTGCTGATGGTGCCATGCCCGCTAATGAGGGACGTGGCTATGTGTTGCGGCGTATACTGCGCAGAGCTGCTCGATTTGGCCGCCTGCTGGGTAAAGAAGATCCGTTTTTATACCAATTAGTTGATTTTGTCATTGAGATCATGGGAGATAGCTTTCCTGAGTTGATCGATAAAAAAGCACATATAGAAAAAGTAATTAAAGCTGAAGAAACATCTTTCAGCAGTACGTTAGAACGGGGTCTATTACACTTCGAAAAATATATGGAAACGCATGCTGGAGATACGGTTCCAGGAAAAGAAGCATTTAAGCTATATGATACATATGGTTTCCCTCTTGATCTAACGCAACTCATGGCCCGAGAAAAAGGATTGAATGTGGATGAAGAGGGNTTTCATGTATATATGAATAAACAGCGTGATCAGGCAAAAGCTTCTGGAAAATTCAGGCAAGTTCCTAAAAATTTGAATTGGATTTCAGTTGCAGCGAACGGTAATTCGAATTTTCTAGGTTACGAAACGACTGAATCCACTTCAAAAATATGTAAATATGCAAAAACGGAAGAACACATCATTTTAGTATTGGACCAGACACCATTTTANGCCGAATCAGGTGGACAAATTGGGGATACGGGCTCTATAGTNATTGGCAANAATAATTTAACTGTATTGGATACCCAAATGGATGGAACAGAGATTCATCATTATTGTACAGGTTCCTTAGATATTAAACTGCTATCCAATCTAGTTAATTGTCAGGTTGATATTGATCGCAGACAGAATATCAGAAAAAATCATACTGCGACTCATCTTTTGCATGCAGCTCTAAAAAATATATTGGGTGAACATGTCCATCAGGCAGGATCATTGGTTCACCCTGATTATTTACGGTTTGACATGACCCATTCGGAAAAAATATCAGTAGATGAAATAGTAGAAATAGAAAGAATTGTTAATGAGGAAATACAAAANAATATTGCTCTAGATGTATCGATCAAGGATTTTGATGTTGCCCGTTCCGAAGGTGCTGAAGCACTTTTTGGAGAAAAATATGGTGATAAAGTGCGTATGATCACTATCAGCGAGTTTTCAAAGGAATTATGTGGTGGTACGCACGTTGAACGAACTGGCGATATAGGATTATTTAAAATCATTGAGGAATCAAGTCTGGCAGCAGGTATTAGAAGGCTGGTGGCGGTTGCTGGACCAAAAGCTGTATCCTATGTACAGAATCATGCAAATATTGTCCAAGAGTTGCAAGCCATATTAGGTACAAAAGCTGATGATATAAGTACAAGGGTGGATCATCTTATTAACCAGAAAAAAGAACTGGAAAAAAAGTTAAAACGGAAAAAGGAAACATCGACAGCATTTAATCCAAAAACAATCTTGGAAAAAGGTACGATGGTGGCTAACCATAATGTTGTAACTGCCATTGTTAGCGTTGACTCTATGGAAGAATTAAAAGAAATGGGTGATGTGCTTTTGAATTCGCTACCAAGTGGTATAGGTGTTTTGGGAACTGATGCTGGAGATAAACCATGTGCAGTAATCGTCGTAACTAATGATCTAACAAAGAAAGGAATCAAAGCGGGATATTTGGCAAAAATTATTGGTATTGAAATGGATGGCGGCGGCGGCGGTAAACCTCATTTGGCAACTGCGGGAGGAAAAAATAGTAAATCGTTTAAAGTAGCTATGAAAAAGAGCGTTGATTTGATTAAAGCAGAATTAAAAAAGGTAAAAAGGAAGTAATAATGCAATATGAAAAAGATGGCGATACGTATATCATTTATCTAGAACAAGATGAAAGTATAATGGCCATATTGACTCAATTTTGCATAGATCATCAGATAATAAACGGTCAGATTTCTGGTATAGGTGCAATTAAAGAAATTGAGTTGGGGTCCTATGATTTAAAAAACCAAGAATATATTACACATAAGCTCGATGATACTTGGGAATTGACATCATACCAGGCGAACATTCAATTAAAGGATGAGGAACCATTTATTCATGCACACATAAATATTAGTGATCATGATCTAACTGTGAAAGGTGGGCATTTGTTTGAAGCAAAAGTTGCAGTTGTAGGCGAATTTATTTTAAGGAATATTAATAGCAGTGGTAAAAGAGTGTTTACCCGGAAATTGGTTTGGCTTGTATGTCGCTTGGTAAATAGGAGAATTTATGGAACATAAAATAATTAATACTAATAAAGCACCGTTACCAATTGGTGCTTATAATCAAGGAATTGTTACAAATGGTTTTGTTTTCACTGCTGGACAGGTTGCGATCGATCCAGCAACTGGCAATTTAATAGATGGTAGTTTTAAAGAACGCGTGAGACAAGTCATGAAAAATTTGAATAATATATTGGGAGAGGCTGGTACAGAATTCTCTAAAGTGGCCAAGTTTACGGTCTTCCTCACGGATATGTCTAATTATTCTGCAGTCAATGAGGTATTTAGTGAATTTATTAAGGACAGTGATGCGCCAGCTCGATCCCTCGTAGCGGTTTCTGGTTTGCCTGCCGGTACTGATATCGAAATTGAATGTATAGCAACAGTTTGACAGAATTATTTATCAGGATATTATTTGTTATATGTTTGGTTTCTTCATTTTTACTGGGAGAAACCCATCCAGACACTTCAGATTCAATTAAATCACCAAAAAATGCTGCATTATCATCTATTATTCCTGGGGGAGGCCAGCTATACAATGGTAAAAAATTTAAAGCAGGTTTGATTTTAACTGGAGAAGTTTTAGCAATTGTAAATTGGCATAACAATTCCCAATTATATAGTAGTTATGATGATGCAAATAACGATGAATATCCGCTGCCCAAGTATCGATACTTAGAAAAACGAAACAAATATGTATGGTGGATTGGATTTATCTATATTTATGGGTTAATAGATGCAATTGTAGATGCACATCTGCATCCATTTGAAGATGTTATGGCTGAAGAATTAGGTAATAATCAAAATTCCGTTGAAATAAAGAAAGAGGACTGATGAACCAAACCAGGGAACATTGGGGATCAAAACTAGGATTTATTTTAGCTGCCTCAGGCTCGGCGGTGGGAATTGGTAACATATGGAAATACCCACATATGGCAGGACAAAATGGTGGAGCAGCATTCACCCTAATTTATCTCATCTGCATCCTGGTTGTTGGGCTATCAATTGTAATAGGTGAATTTGCTCTAGGTAGGAAGACACAATTAAGTCCTGTAGGAGCCTATTTGGCGATCGCCCCAGGATCNTTATGGAAATGGGTNGGATTTTTGGGCGTTGGGTCAGCCTTCGTCATTNTATCGTTCTATGGTGTTGTGGGTGGTTGGATAATGAATTATTCATTCTTGTCACTCAAAGGTGACTTTTCTCAGCTAACAGGTAATCCTGAAGCTGCAAGCGCTTTATTTAATTCATTTATTACTGGTACATGGGCGCCGCTATTTTGGCAATTATTATTTATGATGATTTGTATTTATGTAATTGTTAATGGCGTGAAAGGTGGTATCGAAAAATGGTCAAAAATCATGATGCCAACGATAATTGTCATACTCGTGGTTCTTGCGGTCCGTGGATTAACCCTGCCTAATGGAATGACCGGCCTAACCTTTTTATTTAAACCAAAGTTTGAAGATCTATCTGCTTCAGCTGTTGTGTTGGCTTTGGGGCATTCATTTTTTACACTGAGTCTTGGTATGGGTACGATGATAACGTACGGAAGTTATTTGAAAAGAAATGAAAATCTCTTGAATTCAGCGCTTTGGGTTATCGGCTTGGATACAATTATAGCTTTACTTGCAGGCGTAGCGATTTTTTCAACAGTTTTCGCTCTGGGCGCTGATCCCGCGGAAGGTGCTGGACTCATATTCGTTGTCTTACCTTCAATTTTTCCACAAATACCAGGTGGCCAAATTTGGGGGACTTTGTTCTTCGTTATACTTTTTATGGCGGCACTTACATCAGCAATCTCAATCCTTGAGGTTGTTACAGCCTATTTTATTGATCAAAAAGGCTGGAGCAGGATCCGCTCAACTATTTTATTCGGTGGCATAATTACAGTTGTAGGTATATTTTGTTCATTATCGCTTGGTGGCAATCTAAATATTACTT
>JGI24817J26689_1000370_pt1 | contig 10992 bp, 9 predicted proteins | sample METZYME_3_300m_FD_26689 | JGI IMG/M metagenome (IMG submission 26689) | reverse complement strand
AGGTGACGAGCCGTGGAGTCTGCATCTGAGCTATATCAAACCGCACTGGCCTTACATGGCGCCTTCACCCTATCACAACATTTATGGTGTTGAAGATGTTCTGCCCGCAGTACGCAGCGATGATGAAAGGGCTGATCCACACCCCGTAGTCAAGGCATTTATGAATCACGGGGAGGGTATCGTTCTATCGGATGATTCTGCGCGTCACAATGTAATCCCGACCTACATGGGACTCGTGAAGGAAATCGATGACCACGTGGGTCACCTAATGACAGCGTTGTCAGAGCTGGGTCGATCGGACGATACATTGGTTGTGCTGACGAGCGATCACGGTGATTACCTGGGGGATCACTGGCTGGGCGAGAAAGAACTGTTTCATGAACCGTCTGTTCGTATTCCGCTTATTGTCGCTGACCCGTCCATGGCTGCAGGGCAGAGTAGGGGGTCTAGCTGCCAGGCACTGGTCGAGGGTATCGATCTGATACCGACCTTTATCGAAGTACTGGGCGGTGATCCGAATCAACCCTGGTTGGAAGGCAGATCGTTTGTGGACCTACTCCATGGAAGAAATACTGAGTCGAGAGATTTCGTCGTGGCTGAGCTCGATTATTTTGCCCGCAAAGCCAGGCTGGAACTCAAAGTAGCGGCTGACCGAGCAAAAGGGTGGATGGTACGTTCCGAGCGGTGGAAGTATGTGTTCTACGAAGGGTTTGAACCCCAGTTGTTTGACCTTGATAATGACCCAGACGAGTTGATTGATTGCGCCTCAGATCCGTCCTGCCAGGGGGTTCTCGATGAGCATCGGGATCGCCTTTTTCACTGGTTCAGGTGCCGAAAATCCACGGTCACTGTTGATTATGACTATCTCGATACGCGCCATGAGTTTGCGACCAGGGGCGGATTTATATTCGGGGAATGGTAGGGTAACCCCAGTAATCTAATTTACAGAATTTAGCCAGTCGTATAAAAACCGTTAGAGAAAAGCCAATGATTTATACCAGCGAACGAACAGACATCAAACTGGAAATCCCGGATGTTTCGATAACGGAATATGCGCTGCGACACGCAGATCGGTTGGCTGATAAGCCGGCGCTGATTGATGGTCCTTCTGGGCGCACACTGACCTTTGGTCAATTGGCAGAAGGTATTAAAAAGGTTGCCGGTGGGTTGCACGCCCGAGGGTTCGGAAAGGGCGATGTCCTGGCAATCTATTGCCCCAATATGCCTGAGTACGCGCTGGTGTTTAACGCTGTCGCTTCGGTGGGGGGTATCAACACCACAGTTAATCCACTGTACACAGCTGCAGAGCTCGCTAAGCAACTCAACGATTCCAAGGCCAAGTTTCTAGTCACTGTACCCCCATTTCTGGATAAGGCTCTTGAAGCTGCAGGCAACTCTTCAGTTGAGGAGGTATTCGTCTTCGGTGATGCTGAAGGAGCAAGCTCCTTTTCAGAGTTGTCGTCTACAGCACAGCCGGCCCCCGTTGTTGCAATCGATCCAAAAAATGATCTGGTGGTTTTGCCGTATTCCAGTGGTACAACAGGCCTGCCCAAGGGGGTGATGCTCACCCACCACAATCTGGTCGCTAATTTGTGTCAGGTCGATTGGTTCGAAGAACAAAAGCGGATGGGCGAGGACGAGATCATTCTGGCGATGCTACCGTTCTTCCATATTTATGGGATGATCGTGGTCATGAAGCTGGCGCTCGCTGGAGGCGCTACTGTGGTCAGTATGCCTCGGTTTGATATGGAGGAGTTTCTCGGACTGGTACAGCAATACAAGGCGACACGCTGCCACTGGTTCCGCCGGTCGTACTGGGGTTGGCCAAGAGTCCTCTGGTTGATCAGTTTGATCTTTCGAGTGTGCGGACCATCTTCTGTGGTGCTGCCCCACTGGGACGAGAACTATCGACAGAGACTAGCGAGAGAATTGGCTGTCCGATAATGCAGGGTTACGGGATGACTGAAGCAAGTCCTGTCACACACTTATCGTCGATGGACCCAGAAAAATCTCGACCAGGTGCCATTGGAAAAGTGATTCCCGATACTGAAGTCCGGGTGATCGATGTCGAGTCCGGTCAGGATTGTGCCCAGGGCAATGACGGTGAGCTCTGGATTCGTGGTCCGCAAATTATGAGAGGCTACCTCAATCAGCCCGAAGAAACAGCAGATTGTATCGATTCGGAAGGCTGGTACCACACCGGCGATGTCGGTTATGTTGATGAAGACGGGTTCTTTTTTATAGTGGACCGTGTTAAGGAATTAATTAAATACAAGGCGATGCAGGTCAGTCCTGCCGAGCTTGAGGCTTTATTAGTGACGCACCCAGAAATACTCGATACGGCAGTGATTCCGTGTCCTGACGAGGAGGCTGGGGAGATTCCCAAAGCGATCGTCGTACTCAAAGACCCCGCCGCCGCCAGTGATGAACTGGCGGAGAAGATTATGGCTTTTGTCGCAGACAATGTCGCACCACACAAGCGCGTGCGGTTGCTGGACTTTGCGGAGCAGATCCCTAAATCTGCTTCCGGCAAAATACTGCGGCGGGTGCTTGTCGATGCCGAGCGGAGTAGACATACCTAGCTGCCATCTAACTCTTTGTGCTGCTTCGCTTCTCAAGCTTTGACGGGCCGGGACTCTATGCCAACCTATACTTAGAATTTGAACCGCAGGACAAATGGTTCCCGACTTGCAAAGCGATTTGATAAGGTGAACAATGGGCAGGTAATCAGCGATGCTGATACGGTAGAAGTCTGACTACTAAAGGAGATAATGAATGCGATTTTCAATGAAACTAATTAGCGCCCTCGGTGCGATTGTTATAGCGCTGACTGGCGTAACCATACAGGCGGATACGCCGAAAGCAGGTGGCACATTAATTATGTCGATCGGCACGACACCTCGACATCTCAATCCGGCCGTACAGTCTGGAATTGCTACTGGTGCACCGGGCGCGCAGATTTTCGCTACCCTGTTGCGGTTTGATGATAAGTGGAATCCTCACCCTTATCTCGCCAAATCATGGCAGGTGTCGGATGACTCAATGACAGTGACGTTTAATCTTGTAGACGGTGCGACGTTCCACGACGGCACACCGATTACCTCTAGTGACGTTGCATTTTCCATTAAGACTATCAAGGCAAATCATCCGTTTAAAACGATGTTTGGTGCGGTAGAAAGTGTTGAAACACCGGATGCGAATACAGCTGTATTTAAATTATCCAAACCACACCCAGCTCTAATGCTGGCACTGTCCTCGCAGTTAGGATCGATCATCCCTGAGCATATTTATGGTGATGGGCAAGATCCAAAGAAACATCCGCGCAACTCTCAAGATGTTGTTGGCTCGGGACCATTTAAGTTCGTTGAGTTTGTTCGAGACCAACATATTATCCTCGAACGAAATGAGAACTTTTTTATCAAGGATCGTCCGTATCTGGATAAAATCGTCATGCGAATCATCAAAGATCCATCAGCTAGATCACTCGGTAGAGAGAATGGTGAAATTTACATGTCTGCCTTCGAGTCGCTGGCGCAAGATATTTTGCACGCTCAAGGTGTTTCTCATCTAACTGCGACCGACCAAGGTTACGCAGCGATAGGGCCTTTATTCTGGTATGCATTTAATACGAAAAAAGAACCGCTGAGTGATGTGCGGGTGCGACAGGCAATTGCTTACGCGATTGATCGTGATTTCATTATGAACGCGATTAACCAGGGCACGACCAAAGCCGCCTTTACAGGTATTCATCCCGGCAGTATTTTCAATGAGCCGAATGTCGAACGCTACGACCTAGATTTAGATAAAGCGAATGCCATACTTGATGACGCGGGTTACGCCCGTGGGGGTGATGGTATGCGTTTCCCTCTGACTGTGGACTTCGGTTGGCCGGGTGCCAAGCCGCAGGCTGAATACTTAAAACCGCAGCTCAAAAAAATTGGAATCGATATCACTGTCCGGACATCCGCGGGATTTCCTGCTTGGGCAAAGACTGTCTCAAATTGGGATTTTGATATCACTACCGATGTAGTATTTAACTGGGGCGATCCAGTTATCGGTGTGCATCGAACCTACTTGTGTGATAACGCGAAAAAGGGCGTAATTTGGTCGAATACTCAGCAGTACTGTAATCCAGAAGTTGATGCAATTTTGGATAAGGCAGGTCAGGAGAACGATCAGGCGAAACGAGTTGCTTTCTACTCCGAAGCACAGAAAATTATTGCGCAAGATGTGCCGATCTATTTCACAGATACCGTGCCCTATCACACGATCTACAACCATACCAAGGTGGGTAATCCACCGAATACAATTTGGGGCACATGTTCTCCAATGGATGAGGTTTATCTGAAGAATTGACCTAGAGATATGTCAAATGTTGTTCGGAAATGCCTGCTGCTTGCCAGCAGGCATTTCTCATTTGGTCGCACAAGTTAATTTCATATTAAGCACATAATTATTCCATGCAGTTTTTGATCATTACACTTAAGCGAGCTGGTTTTGGACTCGTATTGCTTGTTGCTGTTTTGGCGTTAAATTTTGTATTGATACACATTGCTCCCGGCGATGTCGCAGACACGATTGCTCAGGATGCTGGCGGATTAGATGCGGAGGTAATGGAGCAGATTCGTAAAGATTATGGGCTTGATCTACCTTTGTGGAAACAGATGGCGAAATATTTTTGGGGTGTGGCGAAATTTGATCTTGGTTATTCTTTTTACTACAACGAGCCGGTTACTAAACTCATAATTGAGAAGCTACCAGCCACTCTTTTGTTAGTGATCAGTGCCCAGGTTATATCCATTTTCTTTGGCATATTGCTTGGCGTCACGGCAGCGCGAAACCCAAACGGGATGACAAGCCATTTTGTTACCGTGTTGTCTTTGGTTGGTTATGCGGCACCGGTATTTTGGACCGGTATCATGATGATTATCTTGTTTTCCGTTATTGTTCCGATATTTCCCATCGGGAATATGATCGATGTGTCAGTAGAAAGGGAGGGGATCGCTCATGTTATCGATGTATTACACCATTTAGTTTTGCCAGCTGTTACTTTGGGCTCGATATTTCTGGCGATTTATAGCAGATTGTCGAGGGCCACTATGTTGGATGTGTTGGGATCTGACTATGTTAGGACAGCACAGGCCAAAGGCTTGTCAGAATTCCAAGTAATTTTCAAGCACGCATTGCGCAACGCACTACTCCCAGTGGTTACAACTGTTGGATTGGTGTTTTCTGGAATTGTTTCCGGGGCAGTTCTTGTTGAGACAGTGTTTAGCTGGCCAGGGTTAGGCACGTTAGCTGTCCAGGCAATTGTTGCAAGAGATACGCCAACAATCTTAGGTATCCTGTTCTTTTCATCGTTGGTTGTCGTGGTGGCGAATTTATTGACCGATATGGTGTATCGAATTGTTGATCCAAGAATCAAGACGTCAGAAGGACGTCAGGCGTAATCATGGGTGAAGAACTAAAACAGCGAAGCCTGAGTCGTCAAGAAATGGGTTCCGTTCAAATTGAGCACCCATTTAAAGAGGTCGCGCGAATGTTCGCCGCAAACTATGCTGCTGTCGTAGGGTTGATTGTGTTGGCAATTATTATCGTAGTCTCGTTGCTGGGTCCGCTGATCTATACGACTGATCCCTGGGAGATGGTGTGGTCTCCATTTAGCCCTCCGGGTGCCAAAGGATTCCTTTTAGGAACAGACTATTTAGGACGCGACCTTGTCGCCCAAATTATTCACGGTGGAAGGGCGACCATAGCAGTGGGATGTGCTGCTGCTTTATTGAGTGTTCTGATTGGTATTACTTTTGGAGCTTTGTCGGGATTCTATCGGGGGTGGGTTGAGGAAATTCTGATGAGAATCACAGAATTCTTTCAGGTGCTACCGACATTACTATTTTCGATGGTTCTTGTAGCTCTTTTTGGTGCTTCACTGGAGATGATTACATTTGCAATCGGGATCGTCAGCTGGACTGGTGTTGCCAGGGTCACGCGAGCTGAATTTCTAAAAATTAGAGAACTTGAATACGTTACCGCTTCGCGGTCAGCTGGTGCGAAGGCTCCGACCTTAATCTTTAGGGTAATTTTGCCTAATGCACTTCCACCAATTGTGGTTCAGGCGGCATTGCTGGTTGGTTTCGCCATATTATTTGAAGCTGGATTAAGTTTTCTGGGTTTGAGTGATCCCAACGTGATGAGTTGGGGTGCGATGATGGGGAATAATCGACCATTCATCCTACAACATGCCTTCACAATCATGTATCCAGGCCTTGCTATTTTTATTACGGTGTTGGCCATCTCGTTGGTAGGAGACGGTTTGAATGATGCACTAAACCCCAAGCTCCGGAAACGGTAATGGCAGAGTCACTACTGTCTGTTAGCAATTTGACGGTTGAATTTACGACCCGTGGTGGAGTAGTGCCGGTGATCGATGATCTGTCATTTGATCTTGGTCCCGGTGAAACATTGAGTCTGGTCGGAGAATCTGGCTGTGGCAAAAGTATGACCGCGCTTGCTATTCTCGGATTGATCCCATCACCGCCTGGAGTGATATCTGCAGGCTCAGTAACTTTGCAGGGCGAAGATCTAGTTCAAGCAACAGATGCTAGGTTGCGAGAGATCAGAGGCAACGAAGTCTCGATGGTGTTTCAAGAGCCTATGACATCCCTAAATCCTGTTTATACGGTAGGAGAACAAATCGCTGAGACGTTACGACGCCACCAGGGCCTGACCCGAAATCAGGCCAAATCCCAAGCAATACAGATGATTGATGCTGTTCAAATACCTTTGCCAGATCGTCGCGTCAATGATTACCCGCATCAACTATCTGGTGGGATGAGGCAGCGCATTATGATTGCGATGGCGCTGGCCTGTCAGCCAAAAATTCTAATTGCAGATGAACCGACGACGGCATTGGATGTGACTGTGCAGGCACAGATTTTCGATCTCATGCAGAATCTACAACGCGAAACGGGTGCGGCGATCATTCTAATTACTCATGATATGGGGTCGGTAGCTGAAATGGCCGAACGTGTGGTCGTAATGTATGCCGGCCGGAAAATAGAAGATGGTCAAGTACAAGATATTTTGTTGCAACCGCGCCATCCCTACACCCGAGGACTCATAGCGTGCGTCCCACATTTGTTGGATAAAGTCACTACTGACCGACCTTTTCTACAGGAGGTGCCCGGGACGGTACCCCCACTTTCTGATTTTGGCTTCGATGGTTGTATGTTCGCGCCAAGATGTGATCTGGTTCGTGATGAATGCTGGGAAGAAAAACCTCGGGATATTCAGTTAACAAAGACTCAAAGTGTGGCGTGTTGGGAAATTTCTACTAACAACAGGTTAGCGAATGCCTGACACTGCACCGATGCTAGAACTCCGTGATGTGGAGGTTCGCTTCAGCCTTAAGCGGTCCGGTCTTTTCGGTGCTATTCCACAGTTGCGGGCGGTCGATGGTGTATCTCTGACGGTCCAAAAAGGTCAGACCATGGCTATCGTAGGTGAATCTGGTTCGGGGAAGACGACTCTAGCGTTGGCAATAGCTCGGTTGGTGCCAGTAGCTGCAGGTAAGATTCAGATGGGCGACGTCGACCTGCTAGGTCTACAAGGTGAATCTCTCCGAACACATCGCCAGCACATGCAGTTTATTTTTCAAGATCCTTATTCGTCTTTAAATCCTAGATTACGTGCCCAGGATATTGTTCGAGAGCCACTGGACCGTTTAAGTATTGGATCACTAGAAAGTAGAAATAAGCGGGTTCAGGAATTGTTCGAACAGGTTGGACTGCGTCAGGACCAACTGAGACTGTTTCCACATCAGTTTTCGGGAGGCCAACGCCAACGCATTGGCATCGCTCGCGCGATTGCTTCGAGCCCTAGTCTTGTGATCTGTGACGAACCAGTGTCGGCTCTGGATGTAGGCGTTCAGGCTCAGATCCTGAATTTACTGCGGACACTGCAGAAAGATTTAAATCTGACGTATATGTTTATCTCGCACGATCTGGGTGTTGTTCAACATATGTGTGACAGTATTGCGGTGATGTACATGGGAAAAATTGTAGAACAATCAGATCGTGAGTCTCTGTTTAATAACCCTCAGCACCCGTACACTCGAGCTTTGCTGTCTGCTGTCCCTTCAGCCGATCCGAATCGAAGAAACCGTGGGCGTCGGATCACGATTTCTGGTGACCCACCTAACCCAATCGATCTACCGCCCGGTTGTCGATTTGCATCGCGTTGCCCACTCGTGGAAGAACACTGCAAGACAGTTGAACCTATTCTTAAGTCGCGCGATCCAATTCACCGTGTCGCCTGCCACCTTGTCTAAATATTGAGTTTGCATTTAGTTCTTTCCGTAAAGCAGTAACGAATTCTTATCGGTCAGAAAAGGGGCCGTAGATTGTAGGAGTCATGGTCGTAGTCATTTGTTCAGTGCCAATCAACACAACTGTAGAGGAATGTTCTGGGGTTTCAGAGCCAGGTTCTAAGTGGTAGGTTCGTCCCACTTTTTGCCAAATCCACTGTTGGTGTGGTGATTCAGTAAAAGATACGAGCCCCTTGCCACGGATCACAAACGGCGGCAAGGCCGTTGCCCAGTTTTCAAATGCATCCCGACTTAGAGGTTGGTTCTGGCGAAGGACGCAACTGTGAAACTGGTCATGCTTGTGGGTTGACTTAGTTTTGTCATGGATTGATGCCAGATTATTTTCAATACCCAAGGCTGTCATGTGCATAGCGTCAAACAGTGGACTGGGGTCAAAGTCAATCTGATCATTAATGAGCGTCGTACAATCCGGATTTTGATTGTCCAAGATGTTTCTGACAGCATTCACTGTTGATTGATCCGTTAAGTTAGCTTTATTGATTATTAAGATATCTGCTTCTGTGACCTGGGTTAATACCGCGTCTTTAATCATTGAGTCTGCCAATTGACTTAAAAACTGGGGTGCATCAATCAATACGATAGCCCCGTTGGGTGATAGGTCTGGATCCAATTTTGCGATATCCATGATACGCCCAGGGTGTGACACGCCACTTGCCTCTATAACCATGTGGTCGAACTGAGTCGCTCGGCCCATAACTGTGGTCAATGCGCTGATAAATCCATCGGCCATAGAGCAACACACACACCCATTGGCAAGTGCGATAGTTTCTCCATCGTGGGCTGCTATAAGGCGTTCGTCGATGTTCAGTTCGCCAAAATCATTAACCAATACGGCGTAGCGTGTCTCCTTGGTCGTGGTAAGCAGACGGTTTAATAGCGTGGTTTTGCCCGACCCGAGGAACCCACCTAATACCGTGAACGGTAAAGCTGACGATTGGATTCCGTTCACTTGGCAGTCAGTTGCTCTGTTGGGAAGCGGGTCGTGGGATCCCATCAACCACAGTTCCCCAAACGGTGATGTCTCTTAGCGTTTCGGCCGGTACGTCGGTGGGATCGTTTTCAAGCACCGCAAAATCCGCAAATTTTCCTGACTCGATGCTTCCAACAAGATGGTCAAGGTGTAGCGTAAAGGCAGCGCCAAGCGTGATTGCACGCAAAGCATCGTTTACCTCGATGCGCTCGTTTGGTCCGAGAATTTTGCCGCTTGCTGTCTGTCGATTAACCGCGCACCAGGCAGTAAACAGAGGGTCTAGGGGAGTTACGGGTGCATCAGAATGGATTGTATAAGGTACGCCTAGTCGTTTTGCTGTGCCACAGGCATCCATACGAGTGGCCCTGTCTGGTCCCATCGTCAGGCTGTAGTGTTGGTCTCCCCAGTAGTAGATATGATTGGCAAACAGGTTTGAACAAATACCTAATTGAGCCATACGCCGGAACTGTGCTTCGTCGGCCATCTGGCAATGTGTGAGTGTATGCCGGTGATCAGGTCGAGGGTTCTTGTGCAGCGCAGCTTCAATCGCATTGATCATCAGTTCTGATGCTTCATCGCCATTGGTATGCATGTGCATCTGGAGACCGGCAGCGTGGTAAGCCTCAACCATCTGGGTGAGTGTTTGAGGTGGCAAGTTCCAGATGCCGTTGGGTTTGCCATTGATATACCCTGGCCATTTCAGACGTCCTGTAAACCCTTGAATAGAGCCGTCGGTCATAATCTTGCACAAGCCAAGGTAAAGTTTGTCATTGTTGTGCTGCTTTAGTTGAGCAACATGAGAAGGACCATCCTGTATCGACATTGTTAATGCGGCTGCAGCTGGAACCAGTCGTAATGGATAATCCGCAGATTTTGTAACCTCTACATAGGCTTGGACGTTTTGATCTTCGACCCTGGCATGCAAATCAGTCGCAGTGGTAACGCCGGCGTTGGTTGCGGTTTTTGCGAAGGACCAGAGGTCATTGCTATTAATACCGTCCAACTTTCGCATACCCGTTACTTTGTAGGCCATGAATTGTGCCGCCATTTCTCCAAGTTCTCCGGTTGGATTTCCGTCGGTATCTTTCATAACACCTTCAACGTCAGTGGTTGCGTCGATGCTGGCCAGTTCAAGCACCTTGCGGTTGGCATTGAGTAAATGACCANGATCGGAAGNGNTGAACCAGAATGCGTCGGTCACGGGATACCTGATCAAGATGTTCCAGCTTCATACGGACCCCGTCATCAAAATAGATGGGGTCAAATCCCCAGGCAAACAGTGTCTCTTCGGAATCATCAAGTGTCTGTTCGATTTCTATGAGTCGTTCAACTACACCAGTGATATTTTTTATTCCCGGCCACACCTGCCCGTTGGGGTCGGTGCGATCAAAGTATCCAACATAGGTATGTTCCCAGACCGATCCGTTCATTGCGTGGCAATGGGCTTCGACAAATCCTGGAACCAGAACTTTGTCACAAAATGTCTCATTCAGTGTGTAATCACCCCAATGCGCAAGTTCATCAAGTGAGCCTACCCCAAGTATCCGACCGTCCCGAACTGCGACATGAGTAGCTATGGGTTGGTAAGAGTTCATTGTAAGGATCTTTTTCGCGGCAAAGATCGTTGTGGAACTGG
>JGI24817J26689_1000367_pt1 | contig 11053 bp, 11 predicted proteins | sample METZYME_3_300m_FD_26689 | JGI IMG/M metagenome (IMG submission 26689) | reverse complement strand
CTTTGAGGCCAATATTTCCTGCTTCCGTTCGGATGGCTTCAGTTACTGTATGCAACCCTGTAACATTGTGGTCCAACAGGTTCATTGAGACTTGGGCAGTATCTTCATTGTACATCCATCCCGCGGCTTGAAGCGATTGAAACATCCCTGGTTTCCTGACTGGATTACCGTCAACATCCTTCACCTTGTCCCCATTCTCGTCACGTAGAATTACACCACTAGTTCGAATGGTTCCAGCAATTGCGTTCGCCTTCTTCTTATCAGAAGTATCGAGGTTGACATTGTATGCAATCAGAATCTGACGAGCACCGGTTGCGGTGGCCCCCATTCTTGGTTTGAACTCTGCAGAACCGTAATCCGGGAACCATTCAGAACTGGTGATTTTACTCTGTAACCCCTCATATTCACCCCTTCGGATATCTGGTAGTCTAACTCTTTGATTGCTACGAGCAGATTCTGCATACAAGTATACGGGTAGATCAAGAAGCTCTGACACTGCCTCTGCATACCTCTCTGATAGGGAGATACAGGTTTCAATCGTAGCACCCTCTAGTGGGATAAATGGGACTACGTCGACAGCGCCCATTCTGGCATGCTCACCGTGATGCGTTCTCATATCGATTAATTCAATTGCAACTGCAGTACTTGCAACTGCAGCCTCTAGTACTGATTCTGGTGGGCCGACCATTGTTACAACAGTGCGATTGAAGTCATGGCCCATGTCTACATCTAAAATTGAAACACCATCTACTGATTTTATGGAGTCTGTAATCGCGTCGATAATGGTAAGGTCTCTTCCTTCACTATAATTCGGGACGCACTCAATTAACATCGGGACCACATCGCCCCCTCGGGCTTACGAGTGATGAGGGTTGCTAATCATCGATATAGAGAATCGGGTCCGCTGTAATCCGACTCCTTTCGTTTGCTGTCGATCATAGAAATAGCATCTGTGAAGTCCTTGTGGTTGCACGAGGACCTGTCATCGGATATCGCTTGCATACCGGCTTCGATGACAACGGATTTGATTTCTGCCCCACTATATCCTTCAGTGGCAATAGCAAGTTTTCTGAAACTCACTCCTTTCAGTGGCATGTGCTTGCACTGAACATCGAATATCAGTTCCCTCGCCTCAGAATTTGGTATATTGATGGAGATTATCCTATCGAACCTCCCCGGCCTCAACAACGCAGCATCTAGCAATTCTGGCCTATTGGTAGCCGCAATCACCTTGACATTGTCCAATGGGTCGAATCCGTCAAGCTCTGCCAGAAGCTGCATCAAAGTCCTCTGAACCTCCCTGTCACCCGATGTAGCCACATCGAGCCTCTTTGAGCCGATTGCGTCTATCTCATCGATAAAAATTATTGATGGGGATTTGGTCCTTGCCAAGTCGAACAGTTCCCTAACCATTCGTCCACCCTCACCGATATACTTCTGAGCCAACTCTGAACCAACGAGGCCGAGGAATGTGACTTCTGTTGAGTTCGCAACGGCTTTGGCGAGCATTGTCTTTCCTGTTCCGGGCGGACCAGTGATTAGGACTCCTTTTGGAGGATCTATGCCAAATTCCCTAAACGCCTCAGGTTTGGCCAATGGCAATTCTATGGACTGCCTCAATTGTGCGATTTGCTCATCTAGGCCCCCTAAATCTGAGAATGACGTCTCAGGCCTTTCCAGTACCTCCGCACCAGATACTAAGGGGTCCCATGCGTTATCTAGGACCTCAATAATCGACAACGTATCTTGATTCATAGCCACTCTCGCCCCGGGGGCTACAGAGGCATCATCAATACGCCTGTTGACAGTGACTAGGAAAACTGTACCGTTAGAACTCCTGACAACGGCATTGTCTCCGACCCTATCCTGAATGTAGCCTATCACATAAGGGGGTGAGCGTAGATTTCGGAGCTCTTCATCGAGTCTGTTCACGCGCTTCTTGAGTTGAGCGCATTCATTTTCAAGGAACAACTTCTCCGTTAGTAATTGCTGAGCGCTTTCAGACAATTCCTTCAGTTCCTTCTGGACTGAGGCCAACGTAGCTCCTATTGTATCACGTGTTACATGTGCTGAACCGTGGTCGTCCTTAGTCGCGTCCTCTGCCTCGCTCGCCACGAGTCGCTGCACACATTGGTGTTTTTGACGATTCCCACCCGAAGGGTAATCGCGCAATCCCACTATGCCTGAGTATGGGGGCATGTGAGTTGTGCGGTGCAGAGGGGCACTCGACACGTCAGGCAATAGCCTCCAATGTCAATGTTGATGCGTGTGCACGGTGCATAGATTCGATGGGATTGGAATTATTCGAATCGCCATTTCACGGGACTTCAGAACAATCAAGATCTGATATTTCTAGGAACAAATCCAGAAGTCACGGTAGAACTCACGTACCATCAAAGGAAATGTCGTTAGTACAGGATTTTCACGTTCGCATACGAAATGAGAGAGTGTCTAGGGATTGGGATCAGAAGGATCTAGCTATGAGAATGAATGAGCGAGTGAATATGATACAGAGGATTGAGAATGGTTCAAGACCGACGGACGTGTTAGTCACGAAGATTGAGAAGGTTCTGGGGATCACACTTCTTGAGGAATCCCGGATAGATAACGAGGCCCAACTTAATCGTGGCTCCGGCAGGGGGCTAACAATCGCTGATGCTTTGGAAGACTACCTGTCAAAGGAGGAGTCCGATGACTGAAGTTCCTCTGCATGTAATCCACCTCAATCAGGACGACCCTCGTAAGTGCACAGCAAGAGCAATGCAGCGTGGAGGTCATGCAGTCCTGCACGACCACCCCCGTAAAGCCCCTAAGAGAGGGATTCTGCTTGATCCCACATCGGGCACGCTACAAGGGCCAGAAGACAATTCGCTCATAGAACAGGGCGGCTCTATAGTGGCCTTGGACTGTTCTTGGAAGTCTCTGGAGAGCGCACTGGGGGAAATATCCAATCATACAAGATTGGGGAGGAGGACTTTGCCAGTCTTACTGGCGGCTAACCCAGTATCATGGGGCAAACCAGGCAGATTGACGACTGCTGAGGCGCTATGCGCTTCAGTCATAATTTCCGGCAGGTGGGACCAAGGGCGTAAGATTATGCAACAGTTTCCATTTGGGGACGAGTTCCTGAGTCTAAACCACCAGCCGTTGCTGGCCTATTCCAAAGCCAAATCAAATGCCGAATTAGCTGCAATTCAATGGGAATTTTTCGATGAGCCAAATTCAACGAACGATTGATCCGGGAGATATGTCATCGTTCATCGTCAGCACGGACACCTTTCCATCTTCATCTTCGGCTGCTAGTAACATGCCCTCAGAGAGGACACCGCGCAATTTTCTTGGCTTCAAATTCGCTACGTAAACAACATTCAGCCCTAACAAATCGGAAGCATCAATGATTCCCTTCAATCCAGCACATACGGTGCGACTAGTTCCGGGTCCGTCCTCAATGGTGATGACAAACAGCTTGTCTGCATTAGGATGATCTTCCACAGAAGAAATCCTACCTGTCCTCATCTCAACTTTCTTGAAATCCTCGAATTCGATGTAACCGCCCCCCGAATCTCCCGGCACGGTATCGCTTTCATTGACCTTGCTATTCGATTCATCCTCAGCTAATGCTAGTTCGGTTGCCAAAATATCGTCCAAGTCCAGTCTTCGGAATAGATGGCTAGGTTTGTCCGAGTTCCAATTCAAATCAGCATACGAGAACGATTCATCCCATAGTATCGTGTCTATATCGTCATCCTCGCCCAGCATCTCCCAGAGCCTGTCAGACTGGAAGGGCATGAACGGCCTCAGAGCAACGGCAAGACCACGGCATAGTGACCATGAATATGCTAATGCCGACAGTGAAGCGCGGGCCTCATCGGAATCAGGGTCTTCCAGGTGCTCCCATGGAGCTGCTGTCTGTAGTATTGAGTTTCCCAGATTGTGCAATGCTCATTATACTGCGCAGAGCTTCCTTGAATCTCTGCCTCTCCATAGATTGAATGGCTTCATTCATCAGTTCCTGTACATTGGATGAATATTCCTGGTAATCTGTAGGATCAAAGAATGAGGAGAGTGGATTGCCCCCGTCAGAGGGCAATCTATGCGTTAGTGTCATCACTCTGTGGACAAAATTTGCATATGTCCCAATCAACTCGTTATTGACTCTGTCAACGAACTCATCCCATCTGAAATCAGTATCATGTCCTTCTGGCATGTTTATCGAGAGATAGTACCTCAGTGTATCGGGATCGAATCTACTCAGGAACGATGGTAGCCATACAGCATGCCGCCGGCTTTTGCTGAATTGCCCGCCTTGTAGCATCAAGTATTCGTTAGCTGGAACATTATTCTCCAGTGCAAGGTGACCTGGGATTGGTAAATGTGTGATTGTGTCATCAGAATTAGCCGCATTCATACCCATTATGATTGCAGGCCAAATGATTGTGTGGAAGGGAATATTGTCCTTCCCCATGAAGTAGATATGCTTCGGCTCCCGTCCATCTTCGGATATCTTCCACCACCGCCCCCACGCATCATTGCCATCGGGATGCTCGGCCTTAACGGCATATTCCTCGGCCCAGATACGAGCGCATGTGTAGTACCCCTGTACAGCCTCGAACCACACATACACCCGCTTTGAGTGCCACTCCTCACCTTCTAGAGGCAGTTCGATTCCCCACTCAATATCCCTAGTTACAGCACGCGGGCGGAGTCCCATGTCTAACCAATTCTTGGTCATCGCACGCACATTGGGTCTCCAAGTTCCCTTGCGCTCCTCATAGTGTGCTTCAAGGGATTTTTGAAACAGGTCCAACCGGAAGAATAAGTGCTCTGTATCTCTAATTTCGATACTTGCTTTGGGATTGAGTTTAGAACGTGGATTAACTAGTTCGTTTGCTTCGTAAGTGGCCCCACATTCGTCGCATTGATCTCCTCTAGCGCCTGATGATGAGCATACTGGGCAGTCACCTTCCACATATCTGTCAGGCAGGAACCTCACTACCCCATCATCTGAAATTGAGCAATACTGCTGCATAATTTCTGAAGACATCAAATTGGACTCAAGCAGTTGAGTGAATACCTCTCTGACCAATTGCTTGTGTCTAGGATCGGAAGTTCTATTGTATAACGTCCCGCCAAATTCCACACCCCGCGAGTCGATATTTACCCCCCAGGAGCAACCCAAATCAGTTAGTGCCTTGCTGTTCATCTCATGGAACCTGTCTACTATTTCCTGGGGTGAAACCCCTTCCTGTTCGGCTGTTAGGGTAATTGGGGTGCCGTGTTCGTCGGAACCACTGCACATCAGTACGCTACGCCCCCGTGCTCGCTCGTACCTGTACTGGATATCCGCAGGGAGGCAGTTGCCAGCTACATGACCTAGGTGCAATGGTCCGTTTGCATATGGCCAAGCCATGAATATCGCAACGTACTCCATATGGCGTCCCCTACGTACGATTCGCGGAGCCACATATTTATGTCATCATCGCCCATCGCCCGGTCTGGAGCAGTACATCGTGTATACCGGTTGTATCGTCCATATTCATGGATGAACTCTAAGAGGCAACAGAATTGAGTGATTATACCCTAGTTGTTTCCTATGCTCTACTGGCATTGGTTGCATCGTTCTTATGCAGTATACTTGAGGCAGTTCTATTGTCTACAACTCAAGGACATATTCGAGCAATGTACGATGCCAATGAGAAGATTGGTAAAATTTGGATATCGTACAAGGAAGATCCTGAACGCCCAATTACCGCCATCCTTACTCTGAATACTGCCGCNCACACTGTGGGNGCCCTAGGAGTNGGTTACGAGGTTGAGAAACTAAACCCNGGAGAGTATGGAGTTGCGATAGCCTCTGCTGTATTGACTGTGGCGATNCTGCTTCTTAGTGAGATACTGCCGAAGACCATCGGAAATCTATACTGGCGTCGTTTGACGGTATTCACTGGACGAACGTTGAGTATTCTGATTATCATCCTATACCCAATAGTACTGCTCATTGAGTTGCTAAGGTCTCTATTACCAGAAGTTCATACTGAGCCAGTAACCAGAATTGAATTGTCCGCTCTTGCAGATATAGCAGAGGAATCCGAACAAATCGAAAAAGATGAGGAGGCTGTCATCCAGAATGTGCTACGTTTGAAAGAGATACCTGTTGGCGATGTGATGACACCGCGTGTAGTCATGACTACGGTAAATCTCAATGATACTGTTCAGGATGTAATAGAAAGAATTCCCATTATGATATACGGTAGGATGCCAGTTATCAATGAGAGTATAGATGATGTAAAGGGAATGGTTCTGAGAAGCGACATACTGCGTAGGGCAGCTGTAGACGACTATTCTAGCACTATGCAAGAGATTTCACGAGATGTTTTCAGATGCAAACAGGAAGATTCGGTAGACAAGGTCTTGGATGAGCTGCTCCAGAACAAGGTGCAGATGTTGATTGTAAAGGACGACTTCGGGGGAACAGTAGGTCTAATCACAATGGAGGATGTTATTGAGACACTGCTTGGAGAGGAGATTGTGGATGAGTCGGATCAAGAGGGGATAGACGACGGTGTGCATCACGAAGACATGAGAGAATTGGCCAAGCAGAGGTACGAAGACTCTGAATCAGAGTGACTCACTTATCGGCGTCCTCGGCCAGCATTCCTCTTTGTTCTGCATATTCTCCAATTGATTGAAGTCTCTGAACAATTCCTGAGTCAGTCTCTGTCTTTTCAGCAGTAACTAGCCATACACCACCAAACAATCGGTCCCAGAAACCAAGTTTCTCATCACCACGATTCCGCAGAAATCTATCTATTATTGGAATTAACAACAAAGTCATGGAAGTGCCGACGAAGACTTTCGTCCCAGTACTATCCCAATCGGTTCCTGCGGAAATTAGCAGCAACATACCAAATAATCCTGAAAGGATCAATGGGATATTGGCACTTTTTGCTATGTGGTAAAGAAATCCTGGGTTGTTACCTCGCGTATCAACGAATTGGGTACCGGTAACGATGTTGCCAGCAGATCTAGAAATCTTTGAGGGTAGGTATATCATATTCCCCAAAGCCAGCGCAATGGCAACTAAGATCGGGATGGTCGGGTCGGCATCTGCCTGACTCATAATTACTGCAGTAAGGAGTAAAACTCCCCAGTTTACTGTAGTATCGACAATGTATCGAAATGATGTCCTTACTCGTGCAGTTGGCTCGAATCCATCTGGGATCACCTTGGGACCCCTTTCCTTCTTGACCTTCTTCGCCTTCTTGGTTCGCTCTCGGCGTGAACGTGATTTCTTAGCCGGTTTTTCCTTCTTCTGCACTGGTTCTGGCACTACAGCAGTTGCAGGGGACTCGTCCGAGGGAATTTCCTCATCTTCATCGGATTGAATCTTCTCAGCTTTCTCTAGCAACCCCATGGCTCAACCTCCATATTTCTCACCCATACGGGTAAACATCTCAAATCCGGGTGATTCCACGAACTCGTTTATCTTATCCTCCGGTAATTCCCCTAATTCGGCATTTATCATGACGAAGAATGCTCTCCGGGTGTCTTCATCGGTGGCCCCTGGATCGGCACCTACGGATTCGAACAATACGAAAGATTCAGATTTCACGAAGCGATTGATGAAGTCCTCAGGCATATCTCCCAGAAGGTTGTTGACTACATCAAAGAATTCGATAAAATCATCGGACTTCGTTTCATCCATCCCTTCGTCAATCTCTAATGTTGGACCTGCAATCAACTCAACTGTTGGCTTAACTGACCTGATATCCTGCTGTTGCTGTTTCCTCAGTACTATGATCTCCCTGTCCAATTCCGACCCAAATCTGTCCGAGAATCTATCTAGTAGAGTACCGACTTCACCTGTGGCAATCCTGTCGATATGTCCATACATACTATCCTTTGAGTCCGAGGCAAGGTTAGGATCGGAAGTCCTGCGCTTCTCCCATTGACTCTGAAAATCCGTTGATCCACTGTCATCGTCCTCGTATCCATCTGCTTCAGGTTCTTCTGAAACTTTGTCATTATCGTCGAAATCCGAGTCTTCAACCAATGAGGGCGGTGGTGGCGGAGGGGGTAACGAGATTCCCGGAGGCAATGGAGGAAGGGGTAAATCCGATAGTTCGGGAGTTTCTTCATCATGCTCTACCATGGGGTCACCGAATTGATTCCGAAACTCTCCACTATTCAATATTCTGTGATTGAGAGCAGTGAAAAACTTGACTTAGGGGGATATCAGCACCCCCCATCCTTTCAAAGAAAGGAACGTAGCCATGCTCTCAGGAACTACAAAAACATCCCCCGAGCTACCTTCAACATATGATTCAGAGACTCTTGCCGAGACATCATCTTTAGTCAACTCGACAGTATGCGAGGAATCGCCGCCGAGCACCACTGCTTCGCTAAGTGGGTCGAACGCATCATTAGCTTCAGGATTCAGACGACTCAGTGGAAGCTCTGTCACTCTGAGGCCACACTTGCCATGAAGACTACCAATCCATCTGATGACGCGCTTGACATCGACTGTCACATTCTCATCTGTTTCCCCAGCACCACCCAGTACTACTGACGAGTCTCCTTTTACGAGTTCCCAGAAAACCGTAGTGTTGTCACCGGGGAACACCGTTAGACTACGGTCCTCCCTGAGTCTACTGATTCTCTCTGCATCTAGTGATTGTTCAGCTAACTGCATCAACTTCGATTTACTACACGATCTGACGGTGCAATTCGGATTACGAATTCGCTGCTTCATGATTCCGTGCATCTCGTCCAATAGGTGGCTCTTGTCGGGTGAGTCCTGGGCGATGGCCTGAAGATTCCCCAGTACGCCATCAATTCCCTCCTCCACGCGAGTTTTCCACCCACCCTCGTTATTGCCAACAACCGCTTGGACACTGATGCCTTCACCCCTAATGTAATTCACTAACTGCCTACGTGCATTAGAATCAAGTTGTAGATAGGCTGGATCCCTGACGTGGATATGGAATCCTCTGTGTCCGGAGAATGAAGTCTGGACGTGCTGTTCGAGAAAACCGAATTCAGGTTCTAAAAATTCGGACCACAATTTCCATGCCTGATCCTGAATCAGTGCGATCATCGCAGGAAAGTCACGATCCGAGACTCCAGGAAGATGGTCGCCGTCCAAGTCAAATATCAAATCTGCACCTAACCAACCCTTGTCTATCATTTTGCGTTGTGAAGGGTCGCGATAATATGCTGTGCTGTGGAAACATGAATGGGGGGATTTGCTATGCAGATAATGCAGAAGCCCGTCCTTATCCATGAACCCGCGATGCCTGTCGGGTGGNCTAGTGCCCCAGGGGACGAACATCCATTCCCTAGATCTGAATCTCGGGGGNCACCAGAGATCNGTGGATCTCAGCGATTGNTAGTATTCTGAGAACCGCAGTGCAAATCGGCTCCATCCCTCGGCCACATTCAAATGACAATGGCCNGACAAATAANATNTGCTGTCATTCGAGGTCTAGTGTGTTGGGTTCACGCCCCTCGGTAGCAGGTTGTGTACCTGTAATCTCGATGTATGCTTCCCAACAAACATAGCGATTATCCAGCACTATCGCCTCTGCGAATGTCAACGCCTTCCCAGTATGAGCACAAACTGGACCTAACTGCCCTGTGGCAGTGGACAGTTTAGATGCATCGGGCATAGTAATTCGAGAGCCTTTCGATTATTGACTCTTGCCTTCTCGAAGTTACTCACTAGGAGTCGTTTTCAACTCATCGCCATTCGACCGACTATGCACGAGGATTTGGTGTTCAGAATAGGTCATTCGCCGGACCCCGATGATGCTTTCATGTTCCACGCGCTTACGACCGGAGCATTGGATACACAGGGAAGGAGATACGTGCACGAACTACATGATATTGAGAATCTCAATCGCCATGCACAGGAAGGCAAGTTCGAAGTCTCGGCTGTCAGTATTAACTCATATCCCTCGATAGCAGGGCGCTATCAACTGATGAATTGCGGTGCATCGATGGGAGAAGGTTACGGGCCTATTCTAGTGTCCCAATCCAAGATGAGTATGGATGAAGCGAAAACTAGGACAATAGCAGTCCCTGGATTGGGTACCAGCGCATATTTGGCCCTGAGACTCGCATGGGGGGATGTCAGAGTTGTCGTGTTACCATTCGATGAGATTTTGCCTGCAGTAGTCCGAGGGGAATACGATTTGGGCCTGATTATCCACGAGGGACAGATTACGTGGGCAAACGAAGGATTGCAATTAATTCTTGATCTTGGTGAGTGGTGGAACGAACTGACGGGGCTTCCACTCCCCCTTGGTGGAAATGTTGTCAAGAGGAGTCTTGGCGAGGAGACCTGCTTGAGGGTTGCTGAGGACATCAAACACAGTATTCACCATTCTCTATCTAATCCAGAATCTGCACTTGAATTCGCTAAACAGTGGGGAAGAGGTATTGATGACGATACAAATCGAGAATTCGTTAGTATGTACGTAAATCAAAGGACGCTGGATTATGGCGAAGACGGTAGGGAAGCAGTACGCAGATTCCTCAGGGAAGGACAGATTGGAGTAATCGATACCTCCTTTGATGTGGATGGAATAGAATTTGTTGGGAGATGAGGATTTTGACCACAGATAGGCCTGAAATTAGTGAATTTGGCTCTGTAGATCCCGCTCCTCCGAGCAGTGATCATGANGTTGCATCACTCAGAGCTGTTCTATGTAATGAGGATGCNNGGATGTTCCTTCGGATGCGTGCACTGTTCTCACTGAGAAATGCAGGAGGGGCAGAATCTATTGAGGCACTCGCGGAGGCGTTTANTTCCCAGTCTGCGTTGTTGAAACATGAAATCGCATATGTCATGGGTCAGATGCAGGACCCTCACGCGATCCCATATCTGATTGGACGTCTCTCGGACTTGGACGAGGATTTGATGGTGCGGCACGAAGCTGCTGAGGCCCTGGGTGCTATCGGAGATAGGACGGCCATAGATACGTTAAATTATTTCAAAGATGACCCTGAGCCTGTAGTGGCGGAATCGTGCGATGTGGCATTAGATCTTATG